>Ga0182736_1001014_pt1 | contig 32005 bp, 29 predicted proteins | sample eDN5th30CKraftBY_FD_128882 | JGI IMG/M metagenome (GOLD analysis project Ga0182736, IMG submission 128882) | Enriched backyard soil microbial communities from Emeryville, California, USA - eDNA 5th pass 30_C Kraft BY (version 2) (version 2) | ecosystem: Environmental > Terrestrial > Soil >...
GACGCACCTCTACCGCCATACCGGCGGCGCTCGGTCTCACAGGCGACGCACCTCTACCGCCATACCGGCGGCGCTCGGTCTCACAGGCGACGCACCTCTACCGCCATACCGGCGGCGCTCGGTCTCACAGGCGACGCACCTCTACCGCCATACCCTCAAGGTCACACCGCCTGGCATGACGTTGCGCAATGGCCGGGTGTGTTTGCCTTGGGTTTTATGGTGTTGCAGAAATCGAGCGCCGCCCGCGCGGCGCATCGCGAGCTACGCTCGCTCCTACGTTTGTTTCTGGCCAGTAACGCCTGTGACAGGCGCGCGCGACCGTTTTGTTTGTACGACGCAATATCGCGCCAAGCGCCAAAGCGTTCGCGCGCAAATCCCACAGGAATGATTGGCCCGAAACAAACGTAGGAGCGAGCGCAGCTCGCGATGCGCCGCGCGGGCGGCGCTCGATCTCATAGGCGACGCACCTCTACCGCCACACAGGCGGCGCTCGATCTCACAGGCGACGCACCTCTACCGCCATACAGGCGGCGCTCAATTTACGCACCACCTCAAAACCCAAGGCGACACCTGGTAGCCTTGATCCGATGTCCCGGCGCACACATCGAACCGTTGCTCTGGTAGCATCCGGCCCGCACCAAAATCTTCGCTGTCTGAACCGACAATCATAGAAAAATCAAGAGCATGGGCCTTGCAAGCGGCACGGCCCCTAACGGGGGATTAATGGACTTATGGACTGCCTTCCAGGCAATCATCCTGGGAGTGGTTGAAGGGCTCACGGAGTTTCTGCCAGTTTCCAGTACCGGGCACCAGATCATCGTTGCCGATTTGATCGATTTTGGCGGTGAACGCGCGATAGCGTTCAACATCATCATCCAGCTGGCGGCGATCCTGGCGGTAGTGTGGGAATTTCGCGGCAAGATCCTGGAAGTGGTGTTCGGCCTGACCAGCCAGCCCACGGCGCGGCGCTTCACCGGCAATCTGCTGCTGGCGTTCCTGCCGGCAGTAGTGCTGGGCGTGCTGTTCGCCGACCTGATCCACCATTACCTGTTCAACCCGATTACTGTGGCAGCGGCGTTGGTTGTGGGCGGGGTGATCATGCTCTGGGCCGAGCGTCGCGAGCACCGCGTAGAGGTGGACCACGTGGACGAAATGCGCTGGAGCCACGCCCTCAAGATCGGCTTCATCCAGTGCCTGGCGATGATACCAGGCACATCGCGCTCCGGGTCCACCATCATCGGCGGCCTGCTGTTCGGCCTGTCGCGCAAAGCGGCCACCGAGTTCTCGTTCTTCCTGGCGATGCCGACCATGGTCGGCGCAGCCGTGTATTCGGGTTACAAGTACCGTGACCTGTTCCAACCCGGCGACCTGCCGGTGTTCGCTATCGGCTTCGTGACCTCGTTCATCTTCGCCATGATCGCCGTGCGTGCGCTGCTCAAGTTCATCGCCAACCACAGCTACGCGACGTTCGCCTGGTATCGCATCGCCTTCGGTTTATTGATTCTGGCTACCTGGCAGTTCGGCTGGATCGACTGGTCGACAGCTCAGGGCTAACGGAACACAAAAATGAAAAAGGGCTGCATACGCAGCCCTTTTCATTGGTCAGGTTCAGCCGCGAATTTCAGCGACTACCGCAGCTAGCGCTTGCGCCGGGTTGGCAGCCTGGCTGATCGGGCGGCCGATTACCAGGTAGTCCGAACCGGCATCCAGTGCCTGGCGCGGGGTGAGGATACGGCGCTGGTCATCCTGCGCGCTGCCCGCAGGGCGAATGCCCGGGGTCACCAGTTGCAACGACGGGTGCGCCGCCTTCAGTGCCGGGGCCTCCAGCGCCGAACACACCAAACCGTCCATGCCAGCCTTCTCGGCCAGCGCGGCCAGGCGCAGCACCTGCTCTTGCGGGTCGACATCCAGGCCGATACCAGCCAGGTCTTCACGCTCCATGCTGGTCAGCACAGTCACGCCAATCAGCAATGGCTGCGGGCCGCTGCGCTTGGCCAACTCTTCACGGCAGGCCGCCATCATGCGCAGGCCGCCGGAGCAATGCACGTTGACCATCCACACACCCATCTCGGCTGCAGCCTTCACTGCCATGGCGGTGGTGTTGGGGATGTCGTGGAACTTGAGGTCCAGGAACACTTCGAAACCCTTGTCGCACAGGGTTTCGACAATACCCGAAGCGCTGCTGGTGAACAGCTCCTTGCCAACCTTTACCCGGCACAGCGCAGGGTCAAGCTGGTCAGCCAGCTTCAGAGCGGCCTCACGGGTAGGGAAATCCAGGGCGACGATCAGGGGCGTCTGGCAGGCGGACATGGCAGGGTCTCTTTGCAAGTCGAAAACGGCGCGCATTGTAAACGAAGTGACGCAGGCTTTGGGGCCCGCAGGTCACGGAATTGGCCCGGCATGGGCTGGCTCCTATAATTGAACTATTGGAAAGTGCAATTGCTCAAAAATCGTACAAGCGCTGCACATCACTCTGTAAAGGAGAACGACAATGCCCTGGTATGCCTGGCTGATCCTCATCATAGCCCTCGGCTCCATCGTCGGAGGTTTGATGATGCTGCGCGACACGGCAAAAAAACTGCCACTGACCGAAGAGCAACTGCGCAAGGTGCATGAGCGCAATGCCGAAGCGGATGCCAAGGATGCACAGGACCGTTAGGGGTTAAGAAGGGGTTGAAGGCCTCATTTTGCTTAGCGTGGGTTATGTGGTGCCGGTGAGATCGAGCGCCGCCCGCGCGGCGCATCGCGAGCTGCGCTCGCTCCTACGTTTGTTTCAGGCCAGTAACGCCTGTGACAGGCGCGCGCGACCGCCTTGTTTGTACAACGTGATATTGCGCCATGTGCCAAGGCGTTCGCGCGCAAATGGCACAGGAATGATTGGCCCGAAACAAACGTAGGAGCGAGCGCAGCTCGCGATGCGCCGCGCGGGCGGCGCTCGATATACGCATCACCTCAAACCTCAAGACGGACACCTGATAGCCTTAACTCCATCTCCCGGCGAACCCATCGCCGGTCACCCATGCCCCCTTTCGTGTTGAACCGCCTCATTTCAGACAAAAAACAGGGCTGCTTTGCAGCCCCGGTTCCGAAGGGCAACCCCAAACCACAGGCTCGCCCTACTCCCCCACTTACTCCACCATCACCTTGTCCCGGTTACGCTCCAGCAACGCATTGCCAATGCCCTTGATCTCCAGCAGTTCATCCACCGAAGCGAACGGCCCATTGGCCTCCCTATAGGCCACGATGGCTTCAGCCTTGGCCTTGCCTATCCCGTTCAGCTCCTTCTGCAAGGTGACCGCATCAGCCTTGTTCAGGTCCAGCCGCTGCGGCTGCTGGGCCTGCTGCTGGCTCACCACCGGCACTGGCTCGGGCATCGCCGGGGCGCTGGCCGGAGCAGCGCTGAGGGAAAAGGACAGGCTGGCGAACAGCGGCAGCAGCAAGTACGACAGAACGTTGTTACGCATGGTGAACACTCCTAGTGTTGGTCATTTTCCAGCAGCCGTTTTCCTTTGGCTGCGTAATCAACCCTAGCGGCAAACCCCACACCGAAACAGCCGCCATCATCGGCGAATGGTTACCAAATCGATCAGCGACCCAGCCAACTTCGCCAACCCAAAAACAATGGCCTTTCCCCTCCACCACCCGGCCTGAGCGCATTTGGCGCCCTGCATCATGGCCTGTAGCCGAATACCCGTTTGTCCGATGCCGCATTCACCGCAAGACCCGCACACTTTCCTACAACCCCCGGCGAACGAAGCCAGACTACGAACAACCGCACTCTCCAGCCGGGCGAAGATCACCTGCCAACTGGCATCACATGAACCAACTGCTAGATTTTTGAGCAATGGACAGCCGTTTGCTTGAAGGACCCAAGCTGCACGCCCTCATCCACCCGCCGCTTGCCCGCGCACCCAGCCCGTCCATCAGGCCAGCCTTCGCACGGCCATCCGGCCCCTTAGGCCCACCCGTACCGCCCCGCCCAGCAAGAGGATCACCGCCGTGCCCCTCAAGACCCTCACTGTATTCGGCACCCGTCCAGAAGCCATCAAGATGGCCCCGCTTGCCCTGAAACTCGCACAGGACACCCGCTTCGAGCCGCGTGTGTGCGTCACCGGCCAGCACCGGCAAATGCTCGACCAGGTACTGGAGCTGTTCGGTATCACCCCCGATTACGACTTGAACATCATGAAGCCCGGCCAAGACCTGACCGGCGTGACCACAGGAATTTTGCAAGGCATCCAGCCGATACTGGCCGAATTCAAGCCTGATGTGGTGCTGGTGCATGGCGACACTGCGACCACCTTTGCCACCAGCCTGGCGGCCTATTACCAGCAAATTCCCATCGCCCACGTAGAAGCCGGCCTGCGCACCAACAACCTGTATTCACCCTGGCCAGAGGAAGGCAACCGGCGCCTGACCGGCACCCTGGCCGCCCTGCACTTCGCCCCCACAGCCACCTCGCGTGACAACCTGCTAAGGGAAGGCATTGACCCGGCGAGCATTTTCACCACCGGCAACACCGTGATCGACGCTCTGCTGGACGTGGTGCACAAACTGGAGAGCCCGGTGCTGAGAGCCCAGTTCGAACGCCAGTTCGATTACCTGGCTGCCCACCGGCGCATGGTGCTGGTAACAGGCCACCGGCGCGAGAACTTTGGCGGTGGCTTCGAACGCATCTGCCAGGCTTTGGTGCAGACGGCGCGCCAGTTCCCCGAGGTGGATGTGGTGTACCCGGTGCATCTCAACCCTAACGTGCGAGAGCCGGTCAACCGGCTGCTGGCGGATGTGGGGAATATCTACCTGATCGAACCGCTGGATTACCTGCCGTTCGTTTACCTGATGAGCCGTGCGTATGTCATTTTGACCGACTCGGGGGGCATTCAGGAGGAAGCGCCGGCGCTGGGCAAACCGGTGCTGGTGATGCGCGATACCACGGAGCGGCCAGAGGCGGTGGCGGCGGGAACGGTGAAACTGGTGGGCACGGAAGTTGGGTCCATTACCGGGGAACTGGCCAGGTTGCTGACGGATGAGGGGGCGTATCGAGAGATGAGCGTGGCGCATAATCCGTATGGGGACGGGAAGGCGTGTGGGCGGATTGTGGAGGCGCTTGGGTCGAGATTGGGGTTGGGCTGACAGGCGCATGCCTTGAGATGTTTGTCGTTTGTGAGATCGAGCGCCGCCCGCGCGGCGCATCGCGAGCTGCGCTCGCTCCTACGTTTGTTTCTGGCCAGTAACGCCTGTGACAGGCGCGCGCGACCGTCTTGTTTGTACGACGCAATATCGCGCCAAGCGCCAAGGCGTTCGCGCGCAAATGGCACAGGAATGATTGGCCCGAAACAAACGTAGGAGCGAGCGCAGCTCGCGATGCGCCGCGCGGGCGGCGCTCGATCTCACAGGCCCCAAACCTCTCAAGCCCCCCAGGCACCTTCAACCCAACACGGCCCCCTGCCGAGCTGGCCCTTGGCAGACAGCGCGGGTTCAAAGGCTATCGGCCATTCGATGGCAATCTGTGGACCCTCCCTGGCAATGCAACCTTCACGCTGGGCCCAGTAAACCCTCGTAGAAAAAACCACGCTCATCACCGAAAGCCTTTGGGGTAACCAGAAAGACATCTGGGAAGGCTCATGGAATAGCGCACATCAAAATGCCTTTACTTCAAGCAAGTTCTTCAAGTACTGGCCGTAACCGTTCTTCAGCAGCGGCTGGGCAAGGCGCTCAAGTTGCTCAGCATCGATCCAGCCCGCGCGGTAGCAAATCTCTTCAGGGCAAGCCACCTTGAGGCCCTGGCGCCGCTCCATGGTGGCAATGTACTGGCTGGCATCCAGCAAGCTGTCGTGGGTACCGGTATCCAGCCACGCATAACCACGCCCCATGATCTCGACCTGCAGTTGCTGCTGCTGCAGGTACAAGTTATTGAGGTCGGTGATTTCCAGTTCGCCGCGTGCCGACGGTTTCAGCTGCCTGGCCAAGTCGACAACCTGGTTGTCGTAGAAATAAAGACCAGTGATTGCATAGTTGGACTTCGGCATTTTCGGCTTTTCTTCAATCGACAACACACGCCCGCTGCCGTCGAACTCCGCGACCCCGTAACGCTCCGGGTCCTGGACGTGATAGGCAAAGACGGACGCGCCCGTCTGCCGCTGATCAGCACTCTGTAGCAGCGCCTGGAAGTCGTGACCATAGAAAATGTTGTCACCCAGCACCAAGGCAGACGCAGCGTTACCAATGAAGTCTGCCCCGATCGTGAATGCCTGGGCCAAGCCGTCCGGGCTAGGCTGCACGGCATACGAGAGGTTGATGCCCCAACGGCTGCCGTCACCCAGCAGTTGCTCGAAACGCGGAGTGTCCTGGGGCGTGGATATGATCAGGATGTCACGAATGCCGGCCAGCAGCAGTGTACTGAGCGGGTAGTAGATCATCGGTTTGTCGTACACCGGCAAAAGTTGCTTCGATACCGACAGTGTGGCGGGGTGCAGGCGAGTGCCAGAGCCACCGGCCAGAATGAGTCCTTTACGTGCCATAACTATTCCTAACGCCGGATTTCGTCCAGCATGCGTTGCACACCTTGTTGCCAAAGCGGCATCTTGAGGTTGAAGGTCTTTTCGAGTTTAGCCAACGCCAGCCGGGAATTTCGCGGGCGTGACGCCGGCACTGGGTAGGCGTCGGTACTGATTGCCCCTACCTGCTCAGCAGAGACCTTCAAGGCAACGCCATTGCAGCAGGCATGGGCCAATACGAACTGGGCATAGCCGTGCCAGCTGGTTTCACCGGCTGCAGCAAGATGGTAGGTGCCGGCCAAGTCGCCAGCATCCTGCGCACTGAAGATTTGCCGCAGAACATGGGCGGTAACATCGGCGACCAGCTCCGCGCCAGTGGGGGCGCCAAACTGGTCTGCCACCACATTGAGCGCATCGCGCTCGGCCGCAAGGCGCAGCATGGTCTTGGCGAAGTTGTGGCCGCGCGCGGCATATACCCAGCTGGTACGCAGCACTACGGCAGCGGCACCGCTGGCCGCAATGGCCCGCTCGCCATCGAGCTTGGTACGGCCATAGACAGACAGCGGGCCGGTGGGGGCATCCTCTTGCCACGGCGCCTGCCCACTGCCATCGAACACATAGTCTGTGGAGTAGTGGATCAGCCATGCTCCCAGCTTGGCGGCCTCACATGCCAGAACGCCCGGGGCTTCGGCATTGATACGGGCAGCCAGTTCTGGCTCGCTCTCGGCTTTGTCCACTGCCGTGTATGCCGCAGCGTTGACGATCACGTCCGGGGCCAGCGAGCGCACTGTCGCCGCCAGCGCCTCGAGATCACTCAGGTCCCCGCACAACTCACCGTCGCCTTGGCGGTCAAGCGCAATCACCTCACCCAAAGGCGCGAGGGCACGCTGCAACTCCCATCCAACTTGTCCGTTCTTCCCCAACAGCAAGATTTTCAAACTTTGTCAGCCCCATATTGCTGCGCGACCCAGTCACGGTAGCTGCCGTCCATGACGCCTTTGACCCAATCCTGGTTAGCCAGGTACCAGGTAACCGTCTTGCGAATGCCGGTTTCGAAGGTTTCGGCAGGCTTCCAGCCGAGCTCGCGCTCGAGCTTACGGGCATCGATTGCATAACGGCGATCGTGGCCTGGGCGGTCGGTAACGAAGCTGATCTGGCTGGCATAAGGCTGCCCGTCAGCCCGCGGGCGAAGTTCGTCGAGCAGCGCGCATACGCGGTGGACGATGCCCAGGTTGGGCATTTCGTTCCAGCCGCCGACGTTATACACCTCTCCCACCTGCCCTGCTTCCAGCACACGGCGGATGGCACTGCAGTGATCCTTGACGTATAGCCAGTCGCGAATCTGCTGCCCATCGCCATACACCGGAAGCGGCTTGCCAGCCAAGGCATTGACGATCATCAGCGGGATCAGCTTCTCGGGGAAATGCAGCGGCCCGTAGTTGTTCGAGCAATTGGTGGTGAGCACCGGCAAGCCATAGGTATGGTGATAGGAACGCACCAGATGGTCGCTGGCCGCCTTACTGGCAGAGTACGGGCTGTTCGGCTGGTATTGGTGGGTTTCGGTGAACGCAGGCTCACCGGCTTTCAGCGAACCATAAACCTCGTCGGTGGAAACATGCAGGAAGCGGAACGCCGCCCGCGCTGCCTCATCCAGGCCATGCCAGTAACCCCGCACGGCTTCCAGCAACTGGAAGGTACCCACCACATTGGTTTCAACGAATGCCTGGGGCCCGTGAATGGAGCGGTCGACGTGCGACTCGGCGGCGAAATTGAGCACAGCGCGCGGGCGATGCTCTGCCAACAGCCTTTGCACCAACGGCCCATCGCCGATATCCCCATGCACGAAGACATGCTGCGGATTACCCTCCAGGCTAGCCAGGCTCCGCAGGTTGCCGGCATAGGTCAGCTTGTCCAGATTGACGATGGTTTCGCCTGACTGGCTTACCCAATCCAGCACGAAATTCGCACCGATGAAGCCGGCGCCGCCGGTTACCAGGATTGTCATAGGCTTGACGCTTCTCGAGTGGATGTCGAAGGATGTTATTGGCGCAATTCTAGACGGGAACGCTGTCGGCGTGTTGCGGTAAGACACCGTTCACGCATTTGACGGTTGTTCTGTCATGGACCGCGAGGCAAAATACGAAATCTTCTCAGGAACGCCATCTGGGCTCACAGGGATGTTTATGCCTTCTATATTTCCTTCGGTCGCTGTTGCGGCCTTGTTTGCTTCCACGCCTGTCTGGGCACAGTCCACGCAGTTCGCTCACCGGGTCAGCGCGCCTAGTGCCTTCCTGGGGGTTGACCTGCAAGGGGATTTTTTGACCGAGGTGCCGGAGTGTGCAACGGGGGAAGTACGCCCTACCGAGCCTTGCCGCGTTGCGACCGAGAAAGCGGGACGCTTTGAAGTGCGGGGGTTGCCGTATCTACCTATTTCGCCGGGGTACAGGTTGTTTGCGACGGTGGATGATGGGGCTGTTAGTCAGCTGGTTTTGACGGGTAACGCTAATAATTTGTATCTGGTTAAAGAGATGCTGACTGACAAGCTCGGGAAGCCGGCGACAAGTGCGGCTCATTGGGTGAAGTTGAAGTCAGGGGCTTCGTATGAGGCTGAGGACTATAAGTGGAATATGCACGGAGTAGCTGTAGATTTTTCACGCAATCTTGCTGACCTTGGAAGATACTCAGTTACTTTTTCGAATTCAATTATCGGCAATGACGTGGGGCAGTTTGACGCTGCACCTGTTACAGAAAACCCAAGCTTGTGAGCTGGCCAGCCGACCGGCAGAGCTTCGATAGGTCAACGCTGTAAACCGCGGGATAAGTGGTCGCTTATCACAATTATGCTGGTCTACCAGCAGCAACCCCGTCGAATTATTGGTTTATTTTAGGGCTAGCGCTATGATGCGCACCGATGACCAGTGAAGATCTGTTAAGGAGCCGCAATTTTGAAAGGGGACGCATTAGCGCCAAAACTTTCCGCGCTACTAATGCTTGTGCTTTTCTGTGGCACATTTTTCTACCATACCGCCTTGGGTCTTGGATACATACCACCTTTTCTAGGTGGATACGCCACGCTGGTAGGTGGCGCCGTATCTGTGCCACTTACCCTGATACTAATTTCTGAAATCGTTAAAACAGGACGCATAAATTTAATTGATGCTGCCTTCATTTCATTTATAGCAATGTTTAGTGCAATTATTGGGTACCACTTCCTGATAGGCGAGCATTTGGACAATGTGCGCGACCACTCTTTGCAGATAATAAACATCACAGCTTGTTATTTGATATTCAGAAGAATTCGAATTAGCAGCAAAGACTTCAAATACACTATAATTATAGCGACGCTACTGATGAGCGCGACCATCATCGGCCTATCAAATGGCGGGCGCTTTTACATAAAAGAGACAGCAGAAAATCCGGAAATCGTTGCCAACTATCAAGTTTTTGCTATAGCTTACATGTGCCCTTTGGTAGTATCCATAACAAAGATACACAAACTAAAGTACCGAGCACTCATGTTTGCCGTCGGCTTTATATGCTTATACGTAAACAGCTCACGAAGTGAGTTTGTACAATTCGCACTATTTTATGTAGCATTTGAAATGTGCCGCTCCAAGTATAGATCCATATCACCAATGGCTACTGCTGCCTTGGGAGCAATGGCCATAGCAGCACTGTTAACATTCAACGCTGACTCCGCGAACAACCGAATAGCTAACCTTTTGAACCTGTCAGAGGATAAGTCCTCAAACGTTCGCGACGAGTTAACGGCCAGCGGCCTCGAAAAGACATTCGACAGCCCAATCTTTGGAGACTACGGCAACTACGAGAAAGGCTACTACATTCACAATATACTGTCGGCCTGGCAGGATCTTGGCATTTTCGGTTTTCTAATATTTTGCGGTATACTTTTCATCCCCTTACTTTCCCTGTCTATCAGGGTGTTCGGCCATGGCGATAGAACAAGGCAAACCGCTGCAGCTTTCGCCTTTCTTTCATCAACGATTGTGGTGTTGGTATTCGGAAAATTCTTCACTTACCAGCTCGTTGGTGCAGCCTTGGGATTATATGCCGCAGTTCGCCGAGAGCACATCGAAGCAACAGATTAGGATTTGAATGAAAGTGGCAGGAGTGGATCGTACATAAATCGTCAGCAGCGTTAAAGACGTGCTTGTCGTGTTCACCCACACTGAGAGGTCCCTCTCATTGAGTCCAGTGAAGAGAGTGCGATCCATGAACTCCACCTACCGCCAGATGGAGCTTTGACTTACCGTGGCATTTCCGGCGATCAGTTCCATGGCAGCAGCGCTTCGTAGTCCTCTACCGACGAGGCATGCGACAACCGCTCCAGTAAGTGGCGCAGCCACGTATAGGGGGCTCTGGGCCGTTAACCTTAGCGGTCTAGACCAGGCTGTAGATCTGTGCACTGCCCGTAGCACCCTTGGGCGTGTCGCTGAACAACCAGGCCATGCGCTCGATAACAAACGGCTTTATGGCACGCTCTGCCAGGTTATTGTCGATCGGCAAATGGTCTGCCTCGACGTAGCGCTCCAGCCGGCTCCAGTTGTTCGCCAGATAGTGCACCGCCTTACCCAGCACGCTTTACGGTGCAACTTGGGGCTGCGTCTTATCCAGCCAGCTTTTCAACTGCCCGAGCAGTGGCAGGCTTCTATCCTGGCAACCGATGAACCGCTGTTTATCGCTGACATCCTTCAATTCACGCTCAATGCCATGCGTATTGATCATCGCCAGCGCCACATCGGCACGTCCCGTCTTGCTTTTGGGCTGCACTTTCTGCGCCTCGACAAGCTTGCGTCGTGTATAAACCATGCATGCCAACCGTTCGACACCGGGATGTAATGCCAACGCGTTGTACCGTAAGCGCTCCATGAAGCCCACATTCAAAGCGCTTACACTCGAATTAGATCATGCCTAAATGCGCTGCCAGTTGATATCCGGCCGATTTTTACAAGAAATAGCCTGCTACTAGAGGCGCCGGTTAAATTCCATGAGTCTCGCTTGATCGCGAATACCCCGCAATTCGCACGACATCTAAATAGCTCAACTCTATCTAGCACAAGCTCAGGACCGCATCCACTCTAAACCTTTAAAAATTTATTACACATTGCTCAGATGCTTCGCTTACCCAAGCCCATAAGAACTCTACCACCTCAAATGGACCATATTTTATTAATACCAATCGCGCCCCTAACAACACGCCACCTGTATCTAACCCATTTGACTTCTCATGAGCGATCGACTAGGTTAGATGTTTTTAGATGTCCCTCAAGCGCTGCTGATATACCCAATCTACAATCTCTCCCTCTGGCGCATACCCGCTCACCAATTCCCTGAGCAATTGCCGAACAAGTGCAAAGTCCTCGGTTTCGACTGCCTCAACCAACAGTGCTAGACGATCCCTAAGAATATCCCAAACCAAAAAGTCTTCGCTTGCCGTTAGGATCATTGGGTGCTGAGTGGGCGATACGTTATCCCCGATCAAAAGCTCCTCGTACAGTTTCTCCCCTGGACGCAGCCCAGTGAATTCAATAGCGATATCACCATGAGGATTCTTCTCAGACCTGACACTCAAGCCAGATAGATGAATCATTTTTTCAGCCAACGCCGCGATTCTCACAGGCTCGCCCATGTCCAAGACGAACACATCTCCACCCAAGCCCATTGACCCGGCTTGTATGACCAATTGGGCTGCTTCGGGAATAGTCATGAAGTAACGAGTGATTTTCGGATGAGTGACCGTCAACGGCCCGCCTGCCTTGATCTGCTTATGGAACAGTGGAATTACTGAACCTGACGATCCGAGCACATTACCGAAACGCACCATAGTGAAGCGCGTTTTATTGACTCTCGCAACATTACTAGAGTCCCCGAACAATATCGGCGCCACTTCCTTGCTCAAGGCCTGCAATACTAGCTCTGCCAGACGCTTGGTACTACCCATCACATTGGTTGGACGAACTGCCTTATCGGTTGAAATAAGAACAAAGTTTGCCACATTAGCCTGAAGTGCTGCCTGGGCTGTATTTAATGTGCCAATGACATTATTCATGACCCCTTCGGCAATGTTGTGCTCCACCATAGGGACGTGCTTGTAGGCAGCCGCGTGATAGACAGTGTTCACACCCCACATCATCATAGTGTTGATCAAGTGCTGCTGATTACGGATCGAACCTAAAAAGGGAATCAAACGCACCGGCAGGGACTCACGACGAATGCGCTGCTCCAATTCGCCATTAATACTATAGAGATTGAACTCGCTATGCTCAAACAGAAGTAAAATCTTTGGCTCAAGCATGAGAATCTGACGGCACAACTCGGAGCCGATCGACCCGCCAGCTCCAGTCACCATAACCACTTGACCTGTAACGCAATGAGCCAGTAGATCCTCTTGGGCCGGAACTGAGTCGCGACCTAATAAATCAGCAATGTCAACCTCTTGAATATCATCGACCTTAACGCGGCCACTGGCCAAATCCATAAATCCGGGAACACTGCGGACATGCAATGGGAAGTTTTCGAGCAGTCCCAATATTTCACGACGCCGGGCGCGACTAGCAGAAGGGATAGCCAAAAGCACTTCCTCGGCACCAGTAACCTCAATCATTCTCTGGATATCACGCCCCCGAAATACTTGAAGACCAGAAATGATTCGGTCAGCAACACTCTCATCATCATCGACAAAAGCTACTGGACGCATAGCACGGCCAATACGGAGAGCTGCTACCAACTGGTTTCCTGCTGCTCCTGCCCCATAAACAGCAACCTTTGGCAAACCATTATCACGGCTTGTGAAGGGCACATGCTGGCTAGCAGCAAACCAGTCCCCTAGGAAATACTGCCGCATGACCAATCGAAGCCCGCCAATCAAAACAAGGCTCAACCACCAGTAGTTGAACACTATGGAGCGAGGCACAACTGCACTGTGGTTACTATGCCAATAAACGACCAACGCCAAAATAAGCGACGACAACGAAACAGCTTTACCAATAGCTATCAACGCGTCATTGCCAAAGTAACGCATAACCGCCCGATACATACCGAACCGAACAAAAATGGGTATGGCAATGATCGGCGCTGCCATGAACAGCCAGTAGTGAATACGCAGCGGCTCATAGATCTCATCAATCCCTAGACGGACCAAAAACGCAAGCCAGAGGGCCAGCCACACCAATAGCACGTCAGTTACAACCTGGAGCGCGCGCTTGTAGCGACGAGGTAGCAGCAGCATCCCCGTACGCAGCTTATCCGTCATCCGCTTACTCTCCTGATTCCGAACCAAACGAGATCCCTTCCTATACAATTTATGCGTGCTTCCTGCTGTGGGAGTGAACTCCAACCAATACCAGGAAAATCAAATCTGGGCGGCAAAAACTCAACCCTACATCTCAACTAAGCCCAGCGTGTCATCTAATAGCGGCCTCTTGCATGACTTTAGTCAAAGCCTCACAAGTCTTGACTATTTCAGATTCCGTCAGGGTAGGGTGAACCAAAAACATTAAGCTGGTCTCACCTAAATTATGGGCCGTAGGTAAGTTCTGCTCTGGCCGCCAGCCCGTACCATCAAATGCCTTTTCAAGATAAACTTCTGAGCACGAGCCTGAAAAGCAGGGAACGCCTAAAGAATTAATTTCATTGATAATTCTGTCACGATCCCAACCAGTTGCTAGCTGATCCGGGTTTACAAATACGTAGCATTTGTAAGCAGCATGCACGATGTCGCTCGGAATCTCGGGAACTCGCAGTCCATAGAGGCCCTTGGCACAGTCCCAGATGCGTTGAGCGTTGCCCAATCGAGTTTGATGCCATTCGGGCATCCGCCTCAACTGAATCCTACCAATACCACCTTGCATCTCGAGCATTCTCCAGTTGGTACCAAAACTCTCATGTAGCCAACGGAATCCCGGGGCATGCTGACGCTCGTAGACTGCCTCCCAACTCTTACCATGATCTTTAAACGACCACATTTTTGACCACAAATCCCGGTCATTAGTGGTGACCATACCCCCTTCCCCGCCAGTGGTCATAATCTTGTCCTGACAAAATGACCACGCTCCAATATCTCCAATGCTTCCGACTGATCTGCCTTTATATCGAGCACCATGCGCTTGAGCACAGTCCTCAATCACACGAATGCCACGCTCTTTCGCCAAATCCATGATTGGGTCCATATCACATGGCCAACCAGCCAAGTGAACACAGATGATGGCTTTTGTACGAGGAGACAGAACCGCCTCAATGGTGAACGCATCTATGTTCTGAGAGTCTGCGTTCACATCGGCGAAAACCGGAGTCGCACCGGCATTGATGATGCTGGACACGGACGCCAGAAAGGTTCGCGAAGTCACGACTACTTCATCACCCGCTCCAATAGCCAAAGCTTCCAGAGCTAAGTCCAGAGCGACCGTGCCATTGGCAACCGCCACCGCAAAATCACTTTCGGCCCAATCAGCAAACTCCTTTTCAAACTGACGGCACTCTTGCCCCGTCCAGTAATTAACCTTATTGGACAAAATGATATCACGAGCACAGTTCGCCTCCTCTTCGGAGAAAGAAGGCCATGGGGAAAATGGGGTATTCAGCATTAGACTAATCCTGATTTACTGTATCAAGCGAGCAAGCAAATGACTGCTGAGCACATCTTACCACTGCATCGCCAAACCGCGTGAATTGATTACAAGGATCTAGCAGGCACGCCTACCACCGTTTCGCCTCCGACCACGTCAGAGACTACAGCGGCCCCGGCCCCCACTATCGCATCAGGACCGATACTGACCATCTGCCTAACGCAAGCACCTATACCAACCCAGGCCCGATCGCCCACCTTGACTCCACCGGCGAGCCGAACTCCAGGGCTGATGTGCACGGAATCAGCCAGCACGCAGTCATGATCAACACTACACCCAGTGTTCAAAATCCCAGCGAGACCGACGCAAGCACCAGCATTGATTACCGCGCCAGCGAAAACTACGCTTCCAGGCCCTATAGTCGCGTAAGCACTTACAGTAGCTGCAGGATGGACAAGAGTTGTGAGAGGAGCACTATGTTGGAGAAGAGTTATCGATTTTTCATATCTAAACGAGTTATCACCAATGGCGACTATAACCCCCTCAAACTCTTGGAGACGCTGCAACAAGTGAACAAAAGTGCCGACTACTTCCCACTTCCCAATACGCGTACGAGTAGGCCAGGCATCATCAAAAAACAAGATATCCGACCATCCGCTCAATTCGGCAGTATCAGCGACTACTTTACCATGGCCGCTACCGCCAAAAATCGCCAAACGCTTCATTTTTTACTACCTGTAAATTTTGGCATAGTAGCATCTCCCTGCGCGCTAATTCCTTCGCGCCAAACAACCTTTCTCACAGTTAGAAGAAGAATTTTAAAATCAAGAAGCATAGAGGCGTTATTAACATACCAAACATCAAGATCAAACTTCTCATCCCAGCTTATTGCATTACGACCATTCACCTGCGCCCAACCAGTAACACCCGGCTTTACCAAATGGCGCATAGCCTGATGCTCATTATAGAGTGGAAGGTACTCCATCAACAAAGGCCGCGGCCCAACCAAACTCATGTCACCCTTTAACACATTAACTAGTTCTGGCAATTCATCTAGACTGCTAGCCCGCAAGAATTTTCCAAACGAAGTCAAACGCTCGGCATCCGAAAGCAAGTCCCCATTTTCATCCCTTGCATCAGTCATTGTACGGAACTTAACCATCTCAAATGGGCGTCCGTATTGACCAGGCCTAACTTGACGAAAGAAAACAGGACCACCAAGCTTGCGACGTATTACAATGCACAAGGCGAGCAGCGGCAGCGCCAACACAATCAACGCCGAAGCCGAAATAACTATATCTGCGAAGCGCTTCACAACTTTATTCCATTGCATCAGTCACGCCTCGTTAGCCACATCATTCAGGACATCCGCCAACTTTAGTGCAAGATTTTGGTATTCATGGTTTGACTCGACGTATCGTCTTGCGGCCACACCCATCTGCGACAATTCATCACGAGTTAAATCTGTCAGCTTTACGATCGCATCCGCTAAATCTTTAGGATTACCGGGAGCAACCGTTATACCGCCTTCAGCCTCAGCGATGGGGTTATTAGCTGCTGAGGATGCAATAATCGTTGGACGCCCAGCAGCCATATAATCAAAAATCTTGTTCATACTAATACCAAACCGATAAAGATTTGGCAGATCCAGAACAGAGATAATAAAAGCATCTGCTTCGCGAGCAAGGCTGGGTATTTCAGATTTTTTAACAGACTCTTCAAAAACAACATTATCAAGCTGCATCACAGCAGCGTGCGCCTGTAATTGTTTTTTTAAAGGGCCGTCGCCTATCATGCGCAGAATAACTTTTTGATCCAAACCTCTCAACTTCAAAATATGCATTGCCTCAAGCACACTCTCCAAGCCATTTGCCTGCCCATGCGCACCAAAGTACATAAGCTCAAAATGCTGCTTGGTTTTTTCGTGAGCTAGCGGATAAAACTCGAACCCCTCTAAATCGACACCATTAGGCAACCAGAAAATTTTCTCGCTAGGGATACCAAGCGGCACGATATATCGCCAAGCTTCCGGCAGCAAAACGACAATCCGCTTCGAACGCTTATAAATAAACCTTTCTATTACACGAAGAACACGTGTAATTAAATCACCGTCTCGGATTTTCCCCATATCCACAAGCGTTTGAGGCCATAGATCACGCACCTCAAAAACACAGGGAACTTTTAGACGCCACGCTAGAAAAATCCCAGCCAACCCTGTAAAAAGATGAACGCTGGAAGCTAAAATCAAATCAGGTTTATCTAGTGCTCTCAGCGATCCCGGCCTTATCAATTGCCAAGCATATTGAAGCATGTTAATCATCCGGCCACCGCCATTCCCAGAATAAGCTGATGTTCTCAGCCAAAGGAACGGCACTTCATGACATACATCAAGGCGTCTTTGCTCGCTATCAGTCAAGCGTTGACGGCCGGACTGGTGATCAACACTCGCGGCAATGATGGTGGAATTCCACCCATATGCTTTGAGATACCGAGCGAGGCTAAAATGCCGTGTACCGCCCGCACCACCTGGCTCCTGGGCATAGTGGTTTAGTATCCATAGCTTTTTCATACTTCTTGCTCGATTCGACTGTAGAGATCCAAGAGCTTTCCTTTCTCAACACCCCAATTATAGTGTTCTTTAACAGCCCTACGACCATTATTGCCCATGACCTCTGCTTCGACTGGGTTTTGGACAAACCAACTAATAGCACCCGCTATCTCGGCCGGATCTAATGGGTTAACACACATGCCACATTGAGTTTTTTCGACAATGTCACGCCACAATGGGAAGTCGGAGGTGATGACAGGAACACCAGCTGCCATATATTCGAACATTTTAACCGGCAACGCATCTAGATAGCTCCTCGTCGGATGAAGGGTAACGAGGCCCGCCCGCGACTCACCGAGAGTTCTCTTGACGCCATCACGATCAAGAAAGCCTAGAGCTTTGGTGCGCCCCCAACCACTCGAAGTCTCCAATATACGAGTCAACGCTGAACCCTCTAGATCACCGGCCAGCGCCAATTTTGTGCCACCTTGAGTACGCCCGATAGCATCTACTATCTCAACAACCCCTCTGGTCTTGGCAATACTTCCAATGTAGCAAACCTGGTCTTTCTTTTCATTCCAAGCGACGTCAATTACAGACAACTCATCAAGCATCGGAAAATTACAAACAACCACAGAACGAGAATTAATCTTTAGAAATTTCTCATTAATAAACTGAGTAGCCGAAACAACCGCATCCAAGCGAGAGCAAACCCAAGACTCATAAATCGCAAAAACCTTAGATACTAGCTTACGCATTACCGGCGACAAATATGGCTTATCCAAAATCTGAACAGGCACATCTTCATGAGAATCGAAAACAACTTTCTTGCCAGCCTTTTTAAGCCGATACCCTACCGGCAATAGCTCTGGATCATGAAGATGATATATATCGGCATCTAATTCAACAGCCTTATCATGTACCTTTTTTGTCGTAGCCAGCATTCGTTTTAACCGGCCACGGATTATACCCACATCATGAATACATACCAATTCCTGAGCCTCATCGCCTTTCCCATCTGCGACTACCAGATGAACCTCATGACCAGCCTCAGCCAGTGAACGACACTGCTTCAGGAAGATACGCGCATCATATCGAGGGTGAGCAGATGTGAGATGAGCAACTTTCATTTTTTCCTCACGAGATTGCTTGAGCGTTACGAGGCATCATGGACCGTCTTTTTGAATTCGAAAAAAATATTTGAATCATGGCAACGCCAAAACCCAGACGCTCAAGCTTGATTATATAAAAACCACAAGAGAGCCCAAACCGCATAGACTCAGCAATACTAGAATCACACTCACAACCAAAATAATAAGAAATGCAAGGACCGTGAAAAATATAAAGAACCACCCCAAACAAGATCAGAGCCGAAAAAGTCGTTAACTTTCTCACCCCAAGTTCAGAAAATACCTTCCTCATACTTTTCACCAACAGCCCCACAAAAAATCAATCACCCAACAAACATGACGTACCAGCGATAGAAATTAATCCAACGCCACAACTCCGATGTATACGGAGACTTACGACTTACAATACTATCAAACCTTGCCAATAGGGCATCGCGATTGATAAGCCCAAGTCCTAAGTCTTCCGTCAGCCATTTTCTGATCTCTCCAGCATTACCGATCAGTAAATCCTTCTCAGGTGTTTGGAACCCAACCTTGTCTCGTCGATCTAGCACCTCGTCAGGCACGATTCCCCTCATGGCAGCGCGGAACACATGTTTAGTTTCACCCGCACGGGACACTAGGTAGTCTTCAGGCAGAGATAAAAGAAACTCTGTTAAACCTGTAGTCAGAAATGGAACCCTGCTTTCGATAGAGAACCTCATGGAGTTACGATCCCCATGCCTGAGAAGATGTTGAAGCCCCCTATGGTGGAGAGAGGATGTCAGCTCAGAAATCAGTCTTCTACCATGAATATCAATGGTACAGTACCGCCGTGAATTTTTGCATAACACGCCAGCGTCTTCTAAAGCCTTGCCATGTAGCCAATCGGGGACATTCTTTCTGCCATCCAACAACCGCAAAAAGTCATTTACACTACCAGAGGTAAGTTGCCCAAGTGCAGATCCAACCCCCCACTTCAAGCTCCGACCAGGCCACTTTGACCACCCTCTGAGGAAGCTGAAAGCCTCCGCATATGAGCCTTTTTCGATTAAACTCCGGACTCTCTGTCCCGGGTAACCACTATAGCCTGCGAGCATTTCATCTGCACCCTGCCCATCCAAAGTAACCGTGACGCCACGCTCGCTTGCGAGTTTATAAACCCGGTACTGGGCATAAATGCTAGTACTGCCAAACGGCTCTCCTTGAACCCTGATCATATCATCAAGATCGCGCATCAACTCTTCAGAGGATACGACCACTTTATTAGCGTTCGCCCCCACGTAATCGTTGACTTTGTCAGCCCAGAGTTCTTCAGATAGAGCATCTCCTTTTGCTATATAGCTAAAAGTATTAATTGGCATTTCTGGTTCAACGTGCCTCATGGCACATACGACGGCCGAAGAATCTAGCCCACCGGAAAGAGCCGCACCTATTGGCACATCGCTGCGGAGATGCAGACGGATGCTATTCAAAAAACGCTCGCGCAGTTCATCTGCAGCATCCTTAAAACTCAGATCCGTACGCTCTTGCAAACGAGGTACATACCAGGGTGCCGACGGCGACATCTGCCCTGTTGAGATTTGATAATGGACAATGTGACCTGGAGGGAGATGATAAACACCCTGAAAAAATGTGTCCGAGTTGGTATCGTAGTCCCCATGAACCAAATAGTCGTAGGCCCGTTGCCAATTTAGCTCAACCTTGCCTTTTTTCAGAGCCTTGATAGCCGGGATCTCGGAAGCAAAAATGAAACCACCATCCTCGCAGGCATAAAAAAATGGCTTGATCCCAAAAGCATCCCGAGCACAGGAAATGGTGTTTCGCTCATGATCAAACATGACAAAAGCAAACATGCCAACAAGCCTATTAAGGCTTGCTTCTTTCCAGTGCTGCCAAGCTGTTAGCAGGACCTCCGTGTCAGAGTCTGACCTAAACGCATATCCAAGCGCACTTAACTCACTTCGTAGCTCTCGGTAGTTATAAATTTCGCCATTGAACACTACCGAATACTTTCGATCATGCGAGTACATCGGCTGATGCCCCGCACTCGACAAGTCAATGATGGACAGTCTAGTATGACCAAGAACCAAGCAACTGCCGTTTACTGACGTAATTTCGTATCCCGAATCATTCGGGCCACGATGCTGGATAGTGAGCAGTGCGGATTTCACCCGTTCTTCGAGCGAATTATCTGCCTGTTTCCATACACCGCCTAATATTCCGCACATATCGCTTATCCAAACCTGTGTCTTTTCGCGCCAAAGATAATAAAGCCTAGATATAGGCTGTACAGGGCAACTTCATGCAGGGTAAACGCGAGCAAAAACGTTTCCATTCCTGCATTTCTGAAAATATAAAGTGTCGTGGTGATCGTCACAAAGTAGATCATCTGCCACAACGTACCTATCTTGATGTTGTGGTCCATCGCCAAAACAGTACTCAACGGGCTTACCGCAAACCGTATGGCCACGGCAAAAATGAGCACGGTGGCGTACTCGCCCGCCTGTCGCCAGGTCTCGCCGAATACGAGGGCAAAGAGATCTGGACCAACCACCCATACAAATGCCACCAGAGGCACCATCAAACCTAACAAGCCGAAAAAGAGTTTGAGGACAAAAGGCGCTAGTCGGGCGGGATTCTCTCGCTGCAGCACCACGAAGCGCTGAAACAGCACTTGAGAGAACGAGGTCGCGATCAAGCTCATAGGCAAGTTCAGTGCTCTGAATGTGAGGCTGAATACGCCGACGATATGGGTATCGTAGAACTTGCTGAGCATGAGGACTGGCATCTGAACCGCCGCATTGTCCAGCAAAGCCCCGAAAGTTGAGTACTTAGGGAATTTGCTGTAGCGACGAGCGTTTTCGAGCATGGTCGCAAGGCTGACCCGTGATAGCACTGCTCGGTCTTCGCGCCATGTCCTAGTTAGAAACACCATCAAGCCGCCGACCTGTCCGACAAGGTAGCCAAGCACAAGGCCACCAGTCGATAATCCGGTCAGCACAAACTGGGCAAGAGTCATGCCTCCACCCTGCGTAACCCGGCTGACAGCCAGGCGCTTGAATTTCTTGGACCGGTTGTTCCAATAGTTCAATGCCTGCCACATGCCCGTCACGAAAACCGTTATCGGCAGTAGGTAAAGCCATGGCCCAATTGCCTTGTTGTTGAGCAATGACTGAATGTCGTCATTGAACAGGGAGACAACCACCAAGAGCACAAGACTGATAGCGCTCGCGATACAAACCGACAACGTAACCAAGCTGGCTGCGTCCTCGTCTCGCTCGGGCAACATCACTGCGACTTCATACCTTGCCGTAATGATGACTGAAATCATCCCCGCCAAGGACATATATAGCGCCAGAACGCCGAAATCTTCCGGCGTGTACAAGCGCGTCAACAAAGGCATTGCCGCAATCGGAATCGCCTGCGCAAGCGTAGTGCCGGTCATCAGCGTCAACACATTACGCAGGAAATCATTCTTTCCGTTCTTCACGGCACGCAATGCTTTCAGCACGCTTTTAGCGCCGCGACAATGGCTTCTTGGTCCGCCAGGGTCAGATACGGATGCATCGGCAGGCTCATCACCTGGCCTGCAATCTCGTCACCGACCGGCAACTGAGCGGTGGCGTCAGCTACTGCGGGTTGCTTGTTCAGCGGGATCGGATAGTGCACGGCTGTAGGTACGCCGGCCTCCTTCAGCCTGGCCTGTAAAGCATCCCTGTCCTGGACACGAACGGTGTACTGCGCATAGGCACAGATATTGTATGGTTCGATATACGGGGTCGTTTCAATGCCTGCTTCGGCGAGAAGACGATCATAGTTATCGGCCACCTGTTGGCGCAGGGCTATCTCTTCTTCGAAGATCTCGAGCTTGGGCAGCAAAATGGCTGCTTGCAAGGTGTCCAGCCGGCTGTTCACACCCACGCGAATATGGTGATAACGACGATCCTGACCATGACGCGCAATTTGGCGTAGCACGGTCGCAAGCTGGTCGTCATTCGTGAAAATGGCACCGCCATCGCCATAGCAACCCAGCGGCTTGCTTGGGAAGAAGCTGGTGCAGGAGATCGTCGAGAGATTGCAGGAGCGCTTCCCTTTATAGGACGCGCCAAAGCTCTGGGCTGCATCCTCGATGACCGGGATACCGTACTTGGCAGCAATAGCATTGATCGCATCGAAATCAGCGCATTGGCCATACAGAGATACCGGAATGATCGCCTTGGTACGGGGAGTGATCGCTGCCTCGAGCAATGCAGGGTCGAGGTTGTAGGTACGTGGGTCAACATCCACATACACAGGCTTCGCCCCCAGCAATGCTACTGTTTCAGCAGTTGCGATATAGGTGAAACCGGGGGTGATGACCTCATCGCCCGGACCGATATTCAGCGCCATCTGAGCGATCTGCAGAGCATCAGTACCATTTGCGCAAGTAATGCAATATTTCGCACCGACAAACTCAGCAAGGCGCTGTTCAAGCTCCGCCACTTCCGGGCCAAGAATGTACTGCCCATGGTCCAGCACGCGCTGGATACCTGCGTCAATCTTGTCTTTGATCCGCGCTTGCTGGCTTTTCAGGTCAATGAATTCGATCATGTTAGACATCCACCTTGTTCAGGATCCCTTCGCTCAAAACGTAACGTGCGCCAGTATGCGAGCAAACGGCCTCACCCTTCTCACCCAGCTCAAGTTGCTCACCAAACTCGCTCATCCAGCCAATTTGCCGGGCCGGCACGCCAACCATAAGGGCGTACGCTGGCACATCCTTGTTAATCACTGCGCCTGCCCCGACGAAGGCGTATTCGCCAATGGTAACCCCGCAAACGATGGTGCAGTTGGCACCCAGCGTTGCGCCTTTCTTGACCAAAGTGTCACGGTACTGGTCCTTTCGTTCGATCAACGAACGGGGATTGTAGACATTGGTGAATACCATGCTCGGGCCACAGAACACACCTTCTTCCAGGGTCACGTTGTCATATACCGACACGTTGTTCTGGACCTTGCAACGGTCGCCGATCACGACCTTGTTACCTACGAAGACGTTCTGCCCCAAGGAAACGCCCTCCCCAATCCGAGCGCCGGCACACACATGAACAAAGTGCCAGACCCGGGAGCCATTACCGATCTGTGCGCCCTCATCGACGATGGCGCTCGGATGCTGAGAGTAATTCATGGTTTTAGACTCACATTTGATTGAGGTTGATCGAACGCATGCCGCATCGCTGCTGACATGTACTACCAAGATCGACGAGCACCGAGCTATTGAGACGGTGCCTATGCGGCTAGCTGAGTTGGCGTTCATGATCGGGACGATGAAAAAACGTTACCGGAGAACGCCACAAGTTGAGCACAAGGACTCTCGGTGACCATGCCTTTTTTATTGCGATCCCGCCAAGAAAACTGGCCACGGGTAACGCTTAGGCGCTACCCGCTTGTTGTCCCGTCAGCGCGAAAGCGCCTTAACGAACGGGTGCCCCTCATTATCCGCTGCTGCAACAACAGGGGCGCTACGAATGGTGTTCACGGTTTCAACACAGTGACGCGCATCCTCGATACCGTACCCCCGGCCAGCAAGAATCTCTTCATAGCTGGTGGTGTGCAAATCGGTGAAGCCTTCAGAGAACTCCATTTCCTCACCATTGACGGTGATCGAACGGTAGGTTGGCTTCTTGCCCTTCACAGACTCAGGCAGGTCGTTGGCGTCAACAGACAGGAACCAGCGCACGCGTGCTTTCTCGTACTCCAGGTAACCGGCGGCCTTGTGCTCGGAGGTGAAGTGCACAACGTTGCGCTGCAGCTTGCCGAAGATGAAGTGCAGCATGTCGTAGAAGTGCACGCCGATGTTGGTGGCCACACCGAACGACTTGCGTGGGTCACCCTTCCAGCTTTGCAGGTACCACTTGCCGCGCGAGGTGATGTAAGTCAGGTCGACGTCATACTTGTGCGGGTTGTTCTCGCGGGCAACCTTGTCCTTCAGGGCAAGGATTGCCTGGTGATGGCGCAGCTGCAAAATGTTGTACAAGCGCTTGCCGGTTTCCTGCTCCACCAGAGCCAACTCGTCCAGTTGCTGCGGGGTCGGAACCAACGGCTTTTCGCAAATTACGTCACAGCCCAGGCGCAGGCCTGCGGCAATGTGCGGGTGGTGCAGGTAGTTGGGCGAGCAGATCGCAACGTAGTCCAGGGCAGTAGCCGGGTTGCGCTTCAAGCCATGGGCGTGGTCGAGGAAAAACTCGAACTCGGTGAAGAACTCGCTCTGCGGCGAGATACTGTCGATGATACCTACCGAGTCATTGATATCGTACGCGGAGACCAGACGGTTGCCGGTGTCCTTGATGGCGCGCATGTGGCGAGGGGCGATGTAGCCTGCAGCACCAATGAGAGCAAAGTTTTTCATGAGGCTTCCTTTGAAGACGAATGAATCCGCCTGCCCCATTGAGGGCCAGACGGATCAATTTGCTGGCGACGCCGATCAGGCCTTGATGATGTGTGCGGTCGGCGTGCGGTACTTGCCGCGGCTGTCGACAATCAGCTTGGCCTTGGCTTCGATCAGGGCGTAGTCGAACTTGTCGTGATCGGTGGCCAGCACCACGGCGTCGAAGCTTGCCAGGTTCTCGGCGGTGAGCGGCTCGCTGCTCAGCTCGAAGTGGTGCTCGCGCATTTTCGGGAACACTGGTACGTGCGGGTCACTGTAGGCGACCACGCCACCCTTGGCTTCGATCAGTTCCATGATTTCAACGGATGGCGACTCGCGCATGTCGTCGACGTTCTTCTTGTAGGCGATACCCAGAATCAGCACACGGCTGCCCTTGAGTGCCTTGCCGGCGTCGTTCAGGCCATCCATCAGCTTGCCAAGCACGTACTCAGGCATGGCCTGGTTGACTTCACCGGAAAGCTCGATGAAACGGGTGTGCAGGCCGTATTCGCGCGCCTTCCAGGTCAGGTAGAAGGGGTCGATCGGAATGCAGTGGCCGCCCAGGCCCGGGCCTGGGTAGTAAGGGGTGAAGCCGAAAGGCTTGGTCGCCGCGGCGTCGACCACTTCGAAAATGTCGATACCCATACGGTCGGCGACGATTTTCATTTCGTTGACCAGGCCGATGTTCACCGCACGGTGAATGTTCTCCAGCAACTTGGTCATCTCAGCAGCTTTGGTGGAGCTTACTGGTACGACCTGGTCGATGGCCTGCTCGTACAGGGCGATACCCACTTCCAGGCAATTTGGGGTGTGACCGCCAATGACCTTTGGAATGGTACGGGTTTCGAAGTTCGGGTTGCCCGGGTCTTCACGCTCTGGTGAGTAGACCAGGTAGATGTTCTCACCGACCACCAGGCCGCCTTCCTGCACACGTGGCAGCAATTCTTCTTCGGTGGTGCCTGGGTAGGTGGTGCTTTCCAGCGAAACCACCTGGCCGGCACGCAGGTAGGGCTTGATGGCGTCGGTGGTGTTGATCACGAAGCTCATGTCGGGCTCGCGATATTTATTCAACGGAGTGGGCACGCACAGGATCAGTGCATCGCACTCGCTGGCACGCTTGAAGTCGACGGTAGCCTCAAAGCCGGTTTCGCGCGCTTTGCTGATATTGGCAGCCGGGATGTGTTCGATGTAGCTCTGGCCGGCATTGAGTTTATCGACTTTCGATTGATCGATATCGATACCCAGCACATTAAAGCCAATGGCGTTATAACGCAGCATCAGCGGCAACCCGACATAACCAAGGCCCACGATACCAATCAAGGCCTGCCGGCTTTTGAACTTCTCTACCACCGCATTCATATCTGTCATGCTTCCCAACTCACCTTGAATATACCTGCCCGTTTCCACGGCTGAACAACGGGTTATTGAACCTTCTTCGATTCATTCGTCAGTCGAGTGAATCCATTCGGCGACAGCATGCATTACACATGCTGTCGAGCAAAAAACGCCCACTTACATTCGCCCGGGGAGCGACCCGGCGGCTGTCATCAATGATGCGCCACAATCATATGCGGTTAGGCTTCGGCAATCCATCGGAGTTTTCCTGACGCCAGCAACCGCGAAATGCCATTAAAACAACATCATACAATTGAGCGCTCAAGCTTGCGCATCTGCCAGCCTGGCCTTGTTCTGCCCTGACAGTTCATCGGGTATGACGCGATGTGCCGACCCCTCGATTTCAAGAACTCGTTGCAGCCTCGCATGGTCCTTGAAAGCACCTCGCAGCAGAGCAGCGACCGTTCCGAGCAACAGACCGCCGATAAATGCGATCAGCACGATGAGTGTTTTGCGCGGTTTCAAAGGCTTGTTCGAGGGCACCGCGCGCTGGTCAATATTCACCAGGTGCAACCCCTGCAACTGGGTATCGATGGCTTGCAAGCGCGCACGCTCCACGCGAAGCCCTTCGATCCCCTCCAAAAATGCAGCTTCGCTCGCCCGAGCCCTGATCGCCTGGACCTTGCGGTTGGTCGAAAGCAGGATGAGTTCTTTGCGGATTTGCCCGATTCTCGGCTCGACGAAGTCATCTGAAGTTCGCTTGCGCAATGCAGCACGTTCAGCCTCAAGCACTTCGGTGCCCATGAAGTACAGCGGCACCGGCCGACCGTTTACTTCGGTACGGATGACATTACTATTTGCCGAGCCTTCATCAGCCATCAGGGAGGGTGTCGAAGGTTTTTTCAAACCGAGGCTTCGCGCAATACTGATAGCCTCATCAAGCTCGGCCAGGCGCGCCTCGCGACGCAATTTCAACTGAACGCGCAACGCCTTGAGCTCATCATTGAGCTGCGCACGCTTGATTGCATCCGCCTCTTCGAGGCGGGCAATACGGCTCTCGTTCCCAGCCTTGTATTCCGACACCGCAGAGTTCAGTTTCTTGTCCACCTCCGCCAAGCGGTTGGCCAAAATAATCTGCATATCGCTGGAAAGCTGGCTACGCTCTCGCTCAACGGCATAATCGACGAAATCGTTGAGGATGGCCGCGCCATTCACGCCTTTTTCATAGCGCATTTTCAATCCGACAAAATCGCTTAACAAATCGTTTTTTTTCGGGTCTGCCAGGACTACGCTGAGCGCATCGCGGTTGAAGTTTTCAAATGCCTGCTCGACACTTTGCCCCTCATCCTGAAAAGCATCGATGAGATCTGGCCTGGACCGAAAGAAGTCCAACCGAGCGGTATAGGAATCCAGCGTTGCGCCCACTCTCTTGAGCGCTTCGGCCGGCGGCAATGAATAGATCTTTGATCGATTCAAGGCGTCCAACTGGTTCAGGGCGACCGGCCTTAAACTCGTGGACGCCTCATATACAGGCGTAATGTTGTAGGCGACGGCGGCGCCGACAAGCGCGCAGACGCCCCCAACAGCAGCGATTAGGAAACGCCTACGCCAGATTGTGCGCAGAACGTTGAAAAGATCGATTTCGCCTGAGGCGGCCATGGAGGGGGAGCGCACAACGCTATTCACAAAATTCCCTGCCTGTAACGGGGGTTAACCAAGACAGGCAGAGCAGATCAGCGTGTCGTGCTCGCTCCTCCAGCTTTCCATGTCATCGGCGACGAAAGGCTATTGTTACACCTTCCGCAATCGACAACAACGCTTAGCGACGCTCTACCATCAGGGAAGTTCCCCTCCGTTCGTCGCTTGACGCCGGCACCACACGTCCCGCCCCAAGGCAACCAACACACCAAGCCCTAGCCCCACCAACGCCGATAGCAACATGATGACGGCTTTTCGCGGCTTGATAGGTTTGTCAGGCTGGGAAACGGCGCCATCCTGCTGGTACATCGCAACGAGGGAAGGGTCGACCTTCAACGTGCGCAAGAAACTGAGCTTTTCCTCCTTTTCACGCAAATTCCGGATGAACGGATCGTCCGATGAGCGCGCTTCCAGGTTGGCGATTTCAGCCTCCAGCGCCTTTGTACCGCGCATGTAGGTGAGAGCCCCGCTCATACCGGCAGACACTTCATTGGACAGCGCCTCGGAAATGATCGGTGGCTTTTCCAGGCCAATCGACTGCGCTACGCGCAATGCCTCCTTAAGCCGGGCAACCTGGTCCATACGCTGATTGCTGGCTGTGGCGCGCGCGGCCTTGATTTGCTGATCAAGGTTATCAGCCATGATCGATATGTCACTGCGGGTACCGCTCAACAACTCGTTCTTTGCTCGCTCTGCAGCCAACTCGGCGTAGTTCGACACCCAGGTCGCCGCAAGGCGCGGGTCTTCCAGGTTCGCAGTCAGAACATAACGATCAGGCATGTCTTTGCTAGCCACGGCCACTTTCAGCATGCTGTTGAACCGAGCATAAAGGGCATCACGAGAACCGCCCCGCTCCTCTTCGGTCAGCATGGGAAGGAAGGCGCTGCGAAAGAATTTGTCTCGTACCGCTTCGGACTGGAGGGACTTGAGGTAGATGCTGTACACATCTTTGGCACTCAGCGGCGCCAGGCCCGTTCCCTCACCACGCCCGTAGTTCAGTTGGGCAATCTCGCTCTGGGAAGGAGGTTGTATATACAGCTTCGCCTCATACACCGGCGAAACCAGCATCACATAAGCCAACCCCAAAGCGATCACCGGTACCGCAACCAGCACTACCCAGACTTTTTGGCGCCAAACACCCTGCACAAGCTCAATCAGGTCAATCTCATCGCTACCACTCAGGCGCTCGCGTTCATTGCGCATTTAGTCTTTTTTTCCTTGGGTCTGATGGCATCATCTCGGGGCACGCTTCCAACCTAAGCGACTCAACACCCTTCGAATCAAGCGTAGCGGCTATTCGCCACTCTTTCTGCCACGCTTCTAACTTTACTTCAAGCAATAGTAGAAAGACCCACCTCGCAAAAGTTCCTCACTTTCCGACAGAGATCATCCTTCCCGCCAAGAGGTCATTTCGGGACTGTGACGCACACCTCATCCCCCGACAGTGCAAACTTTCCGCGCAGCGCAGCCGCAAGCGTTTGCTTCGCTTTTTTCTCGCCATGTACCAACACTACCCGCCGAGCATTGCAGCCGTGCGCGAACGCCACCAGCTGTGCCTGATCCGCATGCCCCGAGTAGCCGCCCAAGGTCATCACCTTCGCCCGGATCTCATACATCTGCCCATCCAGATCAATCTGCACAAACCCTTCCGCCCCTTCACTCGCCTGTATCACTGCGCCCGGCGTACCCTTGGCCTGGTAACCGACAAACATCACCTCGTGCCGCGGATCCCCCAGCATGGCCTTGAGGTAATTGACGATGCGCCCACCCGAGCACATGCCATTGCCGGCAATGACAATTGCCGGCCGCCCGGTGCTCTTCAGGTAATTGACCACCTGCTGGTGGCGGGCGTGGGTGTCCACACTTATAAGCTGGCTGAAACCGAGCGGGTCGCGCCCTTCGGCAAGGCGCGCCCGTGCTTCGGCATTCCAGTAGTCGTGCAGCTCCCGGTATACACCGGTAATGCGCTGGGCCAGGGGCGAATCGAGGATGATGGGCAGTTGCGACCAGTCGAGCGGGTCGCCATCGGGGGCCGGGCCGGCTTTGTTCAGCAAGGCCTTGCGGTGAAGAATGCCTTCGAGCTCGTACAGTAATTCCTGGGTGCGACCGAGGCTGAAGGCCGGAATCAGCAGCGTGCCCTGGTCGGCCAGTGCGCGGTCGATAGCTGCTTCCAGCCGCTGCTGACGGTCGCCCGCAGGCGGGTGCAGGCGGTCGCCATAGGTGCTTTCCAGTACCAGTACATCGGCCCGTTCCGGGGGCTGCACGGGGCGTAGCAAGGGGTTGCCACAAGCGCCCAGGTCACCGGAGAACACGTAGCGGAGGCCGGCTTGTGCGCGCACCACATCGCATTCGACATAGGCCGAACCTAGCAGATGCCCGGCCCGCTGCAGGCGAATGCGGCAATTGAGACCGGGGTGCTCGACCAGGGTATGCCACTGCTCGAAAGGCAAGGGCACGATCAGGTCGCGGATGAACTCCAGATACCTCGCCACATGGGCGGGCTCGCTGCTGACAGTCAACTTGTAGGCGTCTTCCAGCACCAATGGCAGTAGCCGGGCAGACGGCTCGCTGCACAGGATAGGGCCACGATAGCCGGCAGCCAGCAGTGCCGGGATGCGGCCGACGTGGTCGAGATGCACATGAGTGATAACCAGCGCCTGAATGCCCTGCACGTCGAAGCCGAGCGGCGCCGATGCTGCACCCGGCGCGGCATCGATGCCCTGCTCCAGGCCGCAGTCGATCAGCAGGCTGGTGGACGGATCGAGGTGCAGTTGATGGCAGGAGCCGGTGACGCCGCGAGTGCCACCGTGATGGGAAAGGACGGGATATTCCATGCTGCGCACACTCGCCTGGGCCGAAAATGAAGTGCGTTATTACTCCATGACGGCCATTGCAGGCATAGGTGAGACTTTCCCAAATGGGCGTAGGAAATTACCTTAGTTACCGCTCAGTGCAGCCTCACGGGCTGAAGCCCTGATCTTGCGCTTGCTGCGCTGCACGCCGTAGGCACCCAGCAATGGCCCGACGGCCAAGCCGATGACCAAGGCGGCCAGCACCAGCACGGCTACTGGCACCTCTGGCGCGACCCAGCCAAACAGGACCAGCGACACGGCTTGCTGGTTCTCCAGCACGAAGAACAGCACCACAGCCGCCAATAGCAGCACGAACACCGCCACCAGGGCGCGCTTGAGGTTACGCATCAGATTGCTCCTTGATTGATCAGGCTTCGGCCTCGTCTTCTTCATTGACGCGGTCGCGCAGTTCCTTGCCGGGTTTGAAGTGCGGCACGAACTTGCCTTCGAGGCTGACCGACTGGCCGGTCTTGGGGTTACGGCCTACGCGTGGAGCGCGATAGTGCAGCGAGAAGCTGCCAAAACCGCGGATCTCGATGCGATCGCCGGTAGCCAGGCATTGTGACATCTGTTCAAGCATGGTCTTGATGGCCAGCTCCACGTCCTTGGACGAGAGCAGCCCCTGATGGGTGACAATACGTTCGATCAGCTCCGACTTCGTCATATTTTTCCCTTCGTTATCAAGCAGCTAGATCATTGCTTAACCAGTTTGTAGCACGCTGGGAGGGATTTGAACAGGGTGGTTCTTGACTTAATAAAAAAATTCAAGATTGAAGTTTTACAGGAATGGTCTAGCTGGCGGGGGTTGGCATGATTGGTGGCGGGGCGGCAACCACGGAGAGCCTGAGGGGATGGCGGTAGGGGGCTTGGCCTGTATGGCGGTAGAGGGGCGTCGCCTGGGAGATCGAGCGCCGCCTGTATGGCGGTAGAGGGGCGTCGCCTGGGAGATCGAGCGCCGCCTGTATGGCGGTA
>Ga0182736_1001015_pt1 | contig 32001 bp, 28 predicted proteins | sample eDN5th30CKraftBY_FD_128882 | JGI IMG/M metagenome (GOLD analysis project Ga0182736, IMG submission 128882) | Enriched backyard soil microbial communities from Emeryville, California, USA - eDNA 5th pass 30_C Kraft BY (version 2) (version 2) | ecosystem: Environmental > Terrestrial > Soil >...
CGTTCTTCATCGGCACGGCGATCGTGCCCGTCGGCTGGTGGCTGCGTCGCACGATGGAAGAAGCACCGCCGCAAAACGTCGCCGCCGCGCCCAAGGCACCGAAGATTCCGCTTGTCACCGTGCTGCGCGAACATGGCCGCGCGGTGCTCAACGGACTCGGCCTGACGATCGGCGGCACGTCGGCGCACTTCATCATCGTGTTCTATCTGTCGATCTACGGCGTGAAGACGCTCGGCCTGCCGAGCTGGACGTCGATGCTTTCGGGCTGCGTGTCGGGCGCGATTCTCTTTATCGTCGCGCCGATAGGTGGCTATCTGTCGGACCGCATCGGCCGCAACAAGCTCGCGCAGACGACGCGCATCCTGCTGATGCTCGCGATCTGGCCGGCCTTCGCGCTGCTGAACAAATCGCCGAACGCGACGACGCTGCTCGCGGTCGTCACCGTGCTCTCGATCGTGCATTCGCTCAACGTCGGTCCGACCGGCGCGATGCTCGGCGAGCTGTTCCCGCGTTCGGTGCGCGCGACGGGCGCGGCCATCGTCTACAGCATCGGCGTGGCGATCTTCGGCGGCTTCGCGCAGTTCTTCGTGACGTCGCTCATCGTCATTACGAAGAGCGTGATGGCGCCCGCGTGGTACGTGATCGGTTGCGGCGTGCTCTCCGTGATCGCGGTGGCGTGCATGCGCGAAAGGTCGCAGGAAATGCTCGACTGATCGTCAAATCTTGCGCTGCACGCGCGCCGGATGCGTATGCGAGGTGTATAACTCGACGTGTCCGGGTTTCTGAAAAGGCCGCCCGCGCGGCCTTTTTTACTGGATCCCACACTATGAAGAAAGCGCGATAAAGGGGACTTCCATGCGCAAGAAGCTACGCTCGCAAAGCTGGTTCGGCGGCAACGATAAAGACGCGTTCATCCATCGTTCGTGGATGAAGAACCAGGGCATACCTCACGATCAGTTCGATGGCCGGCCGGTCATCGGCATCTGCAATACATGGTCGGAACTCACGCCGTGCAACGCGCATTTTCGCGAGCTCGCGGAATACGTGAAGCGCGGCGTGCGCGAGGCAGGCGGCTTTCCGCTGGAGTTTCCGGTGATGTCGCTCGGCGAATCGAATCTGCGGCCAACAGCCATGTTGTTCCGCAATCTCGCGTCGATGGACGTCGAAGAATCCATACGCGGCAATCCGATCGATGGCGTCATTCTGCTCGTCGGCTGCGACAAGACCACGCCCGCCTTGCTGATGGGCGCGGCGTCGTGCAATCTGCCCGCGCTCGCGGTGTCGGGCGGACCGATGTTGAACGGCCGCTTTCGCGGCGGCACCATCGGCTCGGGCACGGGCGTCTGGCAGATGTCGGAGGAAGTGCGCGCGGGCACGATGACGCAGGAAGAATTCGTCGAAGCCGAATCGTGCATGAACCGGTCGCGCGGCCATTGCATGACGATGGGCACCGCATCCACGATGGCCTCGATGGTCGAATCGCTCGGCATGGGCTTGCCGCACAATGCCGCGATTCCCGCCGTCGATGCGCGCCGTCAGGTGCTCGCGCACATGGCCGGCCGACGCATCGTCGATATGGTCAAGGACGATCTCACGATGGACAAGATCCTCACGCGCGAAGCCTTCGAGAACGCGATCCGCACGAACGCGGCGATCGGCGGATCGACGAATGCGGTCGTGCATCTGATCGCGCTGGCGAAGCGTATCGGCGTGGAGCTCACGCTCGAAGACTGGGAACTCGGCAGCAAGGTGCCTTGCCTCGTGAATCTGCAGCCATCGGGCGAGTATCTGATGGAAGACTTCTATTACGCGGGCGGCTTGCCCGCGGTGTTGCGTCAGCTCGGCGAGCAAGGCTTGCTGCATCGCGATGCGCTCACGGTGAACGGCCGCACGATCTGGGACAACGTCAGCGACGCGCAGAACTACGACGAGAAGGTCATCACGCGGTTCGAGAAGCCATTCAAGCCGCACGCGGGCATCGCCGTGCTGAAGGGCAATCTCGCACCGAACGGCGCGGTCATCAAGCCATCGGCGGCGACGCAATCGTTGCTGAAGCATCGCGGGCGCGCGGTCGTATTCGAAAACGTCGAAGAGTTGCACGCGAAGGTCGACGACGATTCGCTCGATATCGACGAGCACTGCATCATGGTCCTGAAGGGCGCGGGGCCGAAGGGTTATCCCGGCTTCGCGGAAGTCGGGAACATGCCGCTGCCGAAAAAGGTGCTGCAAAAAGGCATCACCGATATGGTCCGCATCTCCGATGGCCGCATGAGCGGCACCGCCTACGGCGCGGTCGTGCTGCATGTGTCGCCGGAAGCGGCGGCGGGCGGTCCGCTCGCGCTCGTGCAGACCGGCGACATGATCGAACTGGACGTCGAAGCGCGGCGTCTGCATCTCGAAGTATCGGACGAAGAACTGGCGAAGCGCCGCGCCGCATGGCAGGCGCCCGAATTGCCGAAGCGCGGTTATTACCGCTTGTATGTCGAGCATGTCTTGCAGGCGGATCAGGGCGCGGACCTGGACTTTCTCGTCGGTTCGAGCGGCGCGCCCGTGCCGCGCGATTCGCATTGAGCGGAGGCAATCGATGACGAACCTGCAAACGCCGCCGCCCGGCATGTGGCCGGTGCTGTACGCCTATTTCGATGCGCTGAACCGCCTCGACCACGACGCCACGCGCAAGCAGATCGACGCGACCCTCGCGGCGGGCGCGCCGGCGATCGTCACGCTCGGTCTCGCGACGGAAGTGCATCGCCTGTCGGAAGACGAGAAGCGCACGATGATCGACGTATGCGCCGCGCATATCGCCGGTCGCGTGCCGCTCGCGGTCACGATCACCGGCGACAGCGTCGATGCACAAGTCGCGCTCGCAAGCCATGCGCTCGAACGCGGCGCGTCGTGGTTGATCCTTCAACCGCCGTCCAAACGCGGCGAGCCGGAAGCGTTCTACTACGACTTCTTCGCGTCGGTGCTCGAACGGACCGGCGCGAATGCGGGCATTCAGAACGCGCCGGAATATCTGGGCGTGGGTTTGTCGGCGGAATCGATTGCCGCGCTCGCTGCCGAGCGGCCGAACTTCCGTTTGCTGAAGGGCGAGGGCCCGGCTGTGACGATCCGCGCGACCATCGAACGATTGCGCGCGCTCGAACAGACGCTCGCGGTGTTCAACGGGCGCGGTGGCCAGGAACTCGTGGACAACTTGCGTGCGGGCTGCGATGGCCTGATCGTCGCGCCCGACGCGTTCGATCGTCAGGCCGCCATTTACGACGCGTTCGCCGAAGGCCGCGAGGACGATGCCGAATCGCTGTATGCGGAGACGCTGCCGGAAATCGTCTTCGTGATGCAGTCCCTGGAAACGCTCACCTGTTACGGCAAGCGCATCGCGGCGTGGCGCATGGGCTTTGACGTGCAGCACGATCGCGGCGCGCGTCCGACGCCGTTCGGCATCGAATGCGCGCGCCGTTTCGCGCAACGACTAGGGCCGACATCGCGCGTCTTGCGCCGATGAATCAGCGCGCCGCGTGCCGCGTGAAGCGCTGCTCGATCACGGATGTGCCCCATTGCGTGCCTTCGGCTTCATCGCTCAACGTGAATCCGAACGATTCGTACAAGTGGCGCGCGGCGTCCAGGCTCTTGAAGGTCCAGAGATACGTTTCGTCGTAGTGCGCGTCGACGAAGCTCATCGCGCGCGCCATCAATTGCCTGCCTATGCCGCTGCCCCGCAACGAATCGTCGACGATGAACCAGCGCAGATGCGCGACGCGCGTGGTGAGATCGCCATCGATCGCGAGCGAGCCGAGCGTGCGCTCGCCTTCCATCACGAGCCACAACGCGCGGCCTTCGACCGGCAGACTTTCCGCGAATGCGGCCAATTCCGTCGCGACCCTGCGCTCGAAGAACACGCCGAAGCCCGCGTGATGAGCGTAGAAACGCGCGTGCAGGCTCGCCACATCGCCGATGCAGCCGGGCCGGTATCCCTCGACGATGCGCGCGCTTTCCGTATGCGCGGCATGCGTCCTGTGATAGATCTTGTGTTCGTGACCGTGGGCGAGCGCATCGGCGTAGAGCGCGAGCGAGCGCACGAGCGTCTGCTGATCTTCGGGCACCATGCGGCGCAGCGCGTCGGAAACCTGATCGGTCGCGAACTTGTCGATCTTTCTGCGCAGCTTCTGTCCGTTCGCCGTGAGATACAGCTCGGACGAACGCGCGTCTTCGCTCGATGTCTGCCGCGTGACAAGCCCCGCCGCTTCGAGCCGCGCGATCTGCCGGCTGGCGTTGGATTTGTCGAGCCGCAGAATTTGCGCGATGTCGCGCGCCTGAATGCCGGGCGTCGCCCCGATCTCGATGATCGCGTGAACCGCCGAAGGCGCGAGTCCGCTGTCGGCCAGCGTGTTGCGCATGAAGCCCAGTTCGCGCACGAGCTTGCGCGAGAATTCGCGCAGTTCGAGAATGGTTTTGTCGCGCGATTGAACGGGTGTGTCGATGAAGTCCATGTCCTCTCCATCGGTTGCGAGGCGCAACCAAATGCCTCTAATTTAGTTGCGATCTGCAACTTTCGCAAGAAAAATCGCGCTCCCGAAAAGCCTCACCTTTAGCCGCGATGGCGCGCCAATTCGCTCGCGCGCCGCGGTTCCGCCACGCGCAGCAACACGATTGCGATGCCGCCCCACGCGAACTCGCGCACGCGCCGCGCACGATACAGACGGGGATGCTTAGGTAAGCGAACGAATGGACATTGAAATGCGAGCGAAAGCAATGTGTAGTGCGAGACGCGGCAAATATTCGCGGACAAAAAAAACCCGGCTCATGAGCCGGGTCGAAGGAGGTCGGGCGCGATTCCGAGGTCACGCCCGACCGCGTGGCACTCTGCTGGACGCCGCTGCGTGGGGACACGCGTGCGCGGCGCTCGACCGTGAGCCGTCGGGATGAAGCTCCACATGGAGCTGCACGAGCCAGGCGCCGGGACACGTTCCGTCGATGACGAATCTGTCGCTGGTCCAGGCGATGCGCCTTGCGGCTCTGGCCGCATCGAATTCGAGCTTGGCGATGCGTCGCACGATGAAGACGATGCCTGCCGCGCTCCCGAGCGTCGCGAGACGCATCGTCGTGGTTTCGAGCGCATGCATATGGCCCGTGCAACCGCAGACCGCGAGCCACGCCGCATCCGATGCCGCGACGCACAATGCGATCAGCACGGCGTTCGCACGCAGGGAAACGATAGTGGACGCTCGCATCGGCATCTCCGGGGCCGCACGGCCGCGAATCGGCGCGCTCGACGTATAGTGCGTGGACAAACCTTATGCGATGCTTAAGCCGCCGGCGCCGCAAGGCGTTATCGGGGACATAATGTGCGGCTGCGCGCAAAGCTTAAGTGGCGCTTAAGCATGCAAGCCGGACAATCGGCGGCGACCTGTTGAGCCTGGAGAAAGTGCATGCGCCTGTTATTGGTGGAGGACGACGAGATGATCGCGGAGACCGTGCTCGCCGCGTTGCGCCGCGCCGGTTACACGGTGGATTGGGCGCAGGACGGACGGGCCGCGGAGCTGTCGCTCGGCAACGGCGTGTACGACCTCGTGCTGCTGGACCTGAACCTGCCCAAGCGCGACGGCCTCGACGTGCTCGCCACGTATCGCAAGAACGGCGGCGACGCGCCCGTGATGATCCTGACCGCGCGCGATGCCGTCGATGACCGCATCCGCGGCCTCGACGCCGGCGCGGACGACTATCTGATGAAGCCCTTCGATCTCGACGAGCTCGCGGCTCGCGTCCGCGCATTGTTGAGACGCCGCACCGGGCACAAGCATCCGGTGTACTCGCATGGCGAGCTGACGCTCAATCCGGCCGCACACGAGGCGACCAAGGGCGGCGTCGCGCTCAATCTCGTGCCGCGCGAGTTCGCGCTGCTGCAGGCGCTGATCGAAGAGCCGTCGCGCGTATTTCGCCGCCCCGAGCTCGAAGAAAAACTGTACGGCTGGGGCGAGGAAGTCGGCAGCAACGCGATCGAAGTCCACGTTCACAGCTTGCGGCGCAAGATCGGCGCGGATGAGATCGTGACGGTGCGCGGCGTCGGTTATCGATTGAAGAGGATCGGATGACAACGATCCGCCGATGGCTGCTCGGCTGGCTCATCTGCAGCCTTGGCATCGCGTGCCTGATTGCGGGCGTCGGCATATTCGACGCCGCGCGCCTCGAAGCCGGCGAACTCTTCGACTACGAACTGCGCACCGTCGCGCTCTCGCTGCCGCATAACATCACCGCCGACGACGTTGCAGAGGGCCGCAATCCCGAACTGCACGGCATCGCGGACGACCGGCTCGTCATCGACATCTGGGATCGGACGGGCCGCCTCATCTATCACTCGCCGCGCGAGCCCGCCTTGCCGCGTTTCGGCGACGGTTTCGAATCGGCGGAGCGGGAAGGGTATCGCTGGCGCGCGTTCGGCGTCGCGCAGCCGGATCGCTTCGTGCAGGTCGCGCAGCCTTATTTCATCCGCGACGATCTCGCCATGGCGCTCGCATTGCGCACGATCTGGCCGCTCGCATTGCTGATTCCGGTGATCGTCGTGATCGTGCTTCTCGTCGTCGCGCGCGGGCTTTCGCCGGTGCGCTGGCTGTCGCAATCGCTCGTCGCGCGCTCGCCGGAATCGCTCGAGCCCGTCGTCTTCCACAAGCCGATGCCCGACGAGCTGCGTCCTCTCGTCGATGCGTTGAATGGCCTGCTCGCGCGTCTCTCGGAGGCATCGCAGGCGCAGCGCACGTTCGTCGCCGATGCCGCGCACGAACTGCGCACGCCGCTCACCGCGCTCAAGCTGCAAATCCAGGGCGCAATCGGCGATGGCTCGCTTCAGGTCGATGCCGCGACGCTCGCGAAGATCGACGGCCGGTTGAATCGCCTCATCCATCTCGCGCAGCAGCTGCTCAGCATGGCGCGCGAAGACGCCGCGCGCGAAGCGGCCATCGCGCCGATGAGCCTGCGCACGCTCTGCGAACTCCGCGTGAGCGATTTCTCGTTGCTGGCCGAAGCACGATCGATCGACCTCGGCCTGGAACTCGAACATGCGCTGGACGATCACGATCCGTTCACGATCATGGGCGACACGCACGCGCTCGCCGTCCTCGTGAACAACCTGCTCGATAACGCGATCCGTCACACGCCGCACGGTGGGCGCGTCGACGTGACCTTGCGGCGCCAAGCGGATGGCATCGCGCTCACCGTGCTGGACTCCGGCCCCGGCATTCCGCCGGACGAGATCGATCGCGTATGCGACCGCTTTTATCGTTGCGTCGGGACGTCGGGACACGGCAGCGGGCTCGGTCTCGCGATCGCGCTGCGCGTCGCGCAACGGCATCACGCGACGCTCGACGTCAGGAACCGCGATGACGCGAGCGGTCTGATCGTCGCGGTGCGCGGCTTGTGTCCGGTTGCGTCGGCGGCGCGCGCGAAGGATGTCGTCAGCGGAATGCATGCCTGAATGAAACCGCAAGAAGCGGGGCGTCGTGCGCTCGCCGCGCGGCGAAGCTGCTCGTTTCATCTTTCATGGCGGTCTGTCATGAAGACACTCGTTCTTCTATGCGCTTGTCTCGCGTGGACCGGCGCCGCGCTTGCAACGGACGCAGCGGAAGCGCCCGTTGCGGCTTCGTCCGCCGCACCGGAACCGAAGACCTTGAAGGAACGTCTCGGCGACAAGGCCAGCGACGATCAACGCGTGGACAATTGCAACGTCCCGGCGGACCGGCGCGGCACGAAAGTTCGTCCCGACAAGTGCATGCCTTGAAGCACGCGATTGTGTTACCTTTGACGTGGTGAACCATTTGGTACAAATTCAGGAGCCCGCCTTGTCATCCACTCAAGCATCGTCCGTCCTGCGCCTCGGCATTCTCGGTGGCGCGAACATCGCCAGACAATTCACGCGTGACGTGAGACCGAGCGAGCGCGTGCGCGTCGTCGCGGTCGCGAGCCGCAGCGACGAGAATGCGCAAGCCTTCGCGCAAGCAAACGGCATCGAAAAATGGTTCGGCAGCTACGACGCGCTGCTTGCGAGCCCGGACATCGACGCGGTTTACATTCCGCTGCCGAACAGCCTGCATGCCGAATGGGCGATCAAGGCCGCGGATCACGGCAAGCACATCCTGTGCGAGAAGCCGCTCGCGCTGGATCGCGACGAAGCCGCGCGCATGTTCGAGGCCGCCGATCGCAATGGCGTGCTGCTGCTCGAAGCGTTCCCATACTATTTCCAGCCGCAGACCGCGACGATGATGGCGCTAATCGGCGAAGGCGCGATCGGCGACGTGCGCGCGATTCAGGCGAACTTCGGCTTCACCGTCGGCAATCCCGGCGCAAACATCCGCATGAAGCCCGAGCTCGGCGGCGGCGCGCTGCTCGATGCGGGGAGTTATCCGCTGAGCCTCATTCGTCTCGTGATGGGCAGCGCGCCGCAACGCGTCGATGCAATCGCGACATGGGCCGACAGCAACGTCGACATCAGCCTCATGGCGACGCTCATCTACGCCGATGGCCGCCGCGCGCAAGTCTCGTGCTCGATGGATGCGGCGAATCATCGGCACGCGACGATCATCGGCACGCAGGGCACGATCGACACCGAATATCTGAATCACACGAGCGCGCAGACGGCGGGCGATCAATACGGCTATCTGCCGAGCCAGATGCGCTTGCGTCGCGGCATTCCGAATTCGGTGCCGTTCGAGACGGTCGAGTCGGACACCGGAAGCGGCTTCTTCTTCGCGGCGGAAAGCTTCGCGCGCATGGTCGCAACGCACGGTGCCGCCGCCATCGAGTACTACGCGCAAGTGAGTCTCGACAATGCCGCGACGCTCGCCGCGATCATCGCAAGCGCGCGCAGCGGCAAGCCCGTCACGCTGTGATTCGCGCGCGAGCGCATCTCGTCAACGCCTGACGATCACCACTTCCATGTATTCGCTCGGCACGACGAGCGAAGACGGTCCCGCAACATTGCAGCGTTCGAGCAGGCCGCCGATCTCGCGTTCGAGATCGGCCTGCTTCGCTGCATCGAGCGCCGCGAACGCGCGATGCACGGGCCCGTAGAAATCGCGGAACACCTGTATCCAGTGCGCCGGCGATTCATAGCGCATGTTGAAGTACTTGCGTACGCAACGAATATCGGCTGCCTCGGCGCCGAAGAGCGCGACGAGATGCGGCTCGGTGCCCCAAAGCGCGGGCGATTGCAGCCCCGCGGGCGGCGGCACGTAAGCGCCGATGATCTTGAACAACTGGCCGATGAAACCCTCGGGCGTCCAGTTCGCCATGCCGATGCGTCCGCCGCTCTTCGCCACGCGCAGCATTTCGCTCGCCGAGCGCCTGTGATCCGGCGTGAACATCGCGCCGAATGTCGACAGCACCACATCGAAGCTGCCGTCGTCGAAGGGCAGGTTCTCGGCATCGGCGACCTCGAAGTCGATCGCGAGTCCTTCGGCTTGCGCGCGCGCACGGCCTTTTTCGAGCAGCGCCGGAACGTAATCGGTCGATGTCACGCGGGCAAAACGTCGCGCGGCGGCGAGCGTCGCATTGCCGTTGCCGGCGGCCATATCGAGCACGCGCTCGCCGGCGCGCACATCGATCGATTCGGCAAGCATCTCGCCGACGATCTGCAATGTCGTGCCGATCACCGCGAAGTCGCCACTCGCCCAGGTGGCTTGCTGGCGGGCCTTGATCGCGGCGAAATCGGGTTGCTGTGATTTGGCCGGCTCGTCGCAGACCGCGGATGTATTCAACGCATGCATGGTTCGTTCTCCAGTTCCGGATGATGTGTCGAGCGTCGCCCTGATAGCGGGCAGATGCAGTATCCCGTTACCATCGCTTCGACGCCTGTCCGCAAGTCGCCGCGAATTGTCCGTTCGTCCGCTTTGCGATGCTTACGATCACCGGGAGACGCCATGAGTCTCGACATCCTGTCCGACGTGCTGCGCACCGTGCGCTTGCGCGGCGCGCTGTTCTTTCACGTGAGCGGCAATCGAAGCTGGGCGGCCGAAGCGCCGCCCGCGCGCGACATCGCGAGCATCGTCATGCCGGATTGCGAGCATGTGATGGAGTATCACGTCGTGACGCACGGCAACTGCTGGGGCGCGCTCGTCGGCGAAGCGCCGGTGCGTCTTGCGAGCGGCGACATCATCGTGTTTCCGCACGGCGACGCGCATGTGATTTCGAGCGCGCCGGGCATTCGCGCCGAAGCGGATATCGATCCGTTCTCGATGAAGATCGATCAGCTGCCCTTCACGCTGACCTACGACGCGGTCGAGGCGCGCAACAATCGACGCCCCGACGACGCGTATGAAACGATGCTCGTATGCGGCTTTCTCGGCTGCGATCTGCGTCCGTTCAATCCGCTGATCGCGACGTTGCCGCGCCTCTTGCATCTGAAGGAATCGGGCGCGCAGGGCTGGATTAATCACTTCATGCAGCAGGCCGTCGTCGAATCGCGTCACAAGCGGCCGGGCGGCGAAGCGATGCTCGAACGCATGAGCGAGATGATGTTCGTCGATGCCGTGCGCCGTTACGTCGATGTACTGCCCGATGAAAGCCGCGGCTGGCTCGCGGGCCTGCGCGACCGATTCGTCGGGCGCGCACTCGCCGTCATGCACGATGCGCCCGCGCACGAGTGGACCGTCGAAGAACTGGGCGAGCGCGTGGGCCTCTCGCGTTCGGCGTTGCACGAGCGCTTCAGCGAGATCATCGGCTTGCCGCCGATGCAGTACCTCGTCAACTGGCGCATGCAGGTCGCGGCCGGACTGCTGCGCAACACGAACGCGACGATCGCAGCGGTCGCGCAGGACGTCGGCTATGCATCCGAAGCGGCGTTCATTCGTGCGTTCAAGCGCCTCGTCGGCAAGCCGCCCGCGACGTGGCGCCGGGAGAAAACGCGCGTGGAAGCCGAGGCGCAAGCACATTGATTGACGCCGGGCGATTCTCTGACTAGAGTCAGAGATATGAACCCGACCGACATCAGCCAGATTCGCAGCTTCAATCGCACCGTTGCCGAGGGCATCGGCGCGCTCAACGAGCATTTTCTCGGGCGCGGCCGTCCGATGGGCGAATCACGGCTCATCTGGGAAATCGGTGCGCAGGGCGTCGATCTTCGCGTGTTGCGCGAGCGTCTCGGTCTCGATTCGGGTTACGTGAGCCGCACGCTCGCCGCGCTGCAGCGACAAGGTCTCGTCGCGGTCGAGTCTCGTCCCGATGACCGCCGCGTGCGCCGCGCGAGCCTCACCGATGCGGGCTGCGCCGAACGTGAAGAACTCGAAAGGTTATCGGACGCGGTCGCGGGGGGCATGCTCGCGCCGTTGAACGATGCGCAGCGCAAGCGGCTGATCGCGGCGATGGCCGAAGTCGAGCGCTTGCTGCAACCTTCGCTGATGCGCTTCGCGATCGAAGACCCGACGAGCGAGGATGCGCAATGGTGCATCGACCAATACTTCGCGGAGTTGAACGCGCGCTTCGAAGCGGGCTTCGATCCGTCCGTCAGCCTGTCCGCCGATTCGCGCGAATTGACGGCGCCGCAGGGCGCGCTGATCGTTGCGAGGCTGCGCGGCGCGGCGATAGGCTGCGTCGCGCTCAAGTTCCACGGCGCGTCGCCGGCCGAGTTGAAGCGCATGTGGGTGAGCGCCGGCGCGCGCGGACTCGGCGTCGGACGTCGGCTGCTCGAAGAGGCCGAACGGCTCGCGTCGAAGAACGGAGCGAAAGCCGTGCGTCTGGAGACGAACAAGGCGCTCGGGGAAGCGATCGGCCTGTATCGGCGATCCGGCTATGTCGAGGTCGCGCCGTTCAGCGACGAGGCTTACGCGCATCACTGGTTCGAGAAGAGTTTGCGTTGACGCCTCCCGTCAGCGCGATGACGAGATCGAGAAACGCGCGCGTCTTCGCCGGCGGATGATGCCGCGACGGATAAAACGCATACAGCGGAAAGCGCTCGTCGGGCCAGTCGGGGAAGAGGTCGATGAGCTTGGCATCGGCGATCAGATGTTCGTGACCCAGCAGCAGAATCTGCGCGACGCCATAGCCTGAGAGCAGCGTGCTCAGCATCGTGCCGGGATCGTTGAGCGTGAGACGGCCGTGCGTTTCCACCGTGATGCGCTTCTTCTTGCGATGAAACTCCCACGCGAACGGCCGTCCCGTTTCGGGATCGCGAAACTCGATGCACGTATGCGTGCCGTCTGCGAGCGCCTGCGGGGTAGCGGGCGTGCCGCATCGCTTGATATACGACGGCGCGGCGACGGTCCGCACCGGCGTATCGAGCAGCTTGCGCGCGACGAGACTCGAATCGCGCGGCTCGCCGAAGCGCACGGCGAGATCGAAACCATCCGCGATCATGTCGCCGAGACGGTCGCTCGTGATGAGTTCGAGTTGCAGATCGGGATGCGCCTTCAGAAACGCGTCGAGCTTCGGGCCGAGCAGAAGCCGCGAGAAGATCGGATCGACGTTCACGCGCAAGCGGCCGCGCACCGCCGTCGCCCCTTCGGATGCCGTGGCCGCCGCTTCCTCCAGTCCCGCGAGATGCGGCATGACGTGCTCGAAGAAGCGCCGGCCATCGTCGGTGAGCGAAACGCTGCGCGTCGTGCGATCGAAAAGACGAATCTTCAGACGCGCTTCGAGACGCGCGATCGCGCGGCTCACGCCGGGTTGCGACATGCCGAGCCGATCGCTCGCCGCGGCGAACGTGCCTGCATCGACGATCGCAGCGAACACGCTGATGCCGTTGAGGATGCGTTCGTTGAAGCCGGCCATTCATGCCTCCGCGTCATGGATGAGAAGGCATTCATGTTATCGCGTCACGCAAAAAAACGGGCCCCGAAGGGCCCGGAAGATCACTCCAACACGGTCAACTCATGCGTGGTGCGCTTTCGCGACCTTGTCCACGGAGATCGAATCGGCGCGCAGGCGCTCGTATTCTTGCTGGCTCATCGGCACGGCGTCCTTCTTGCCGAGATCGCTCAGGCGGATGCGATACGTCTCACGCGCCGAGTAAGCCGCGATCGCCGCGATGATCGTCACGCCGAAGGCAATGGCGCCGACCGTCAGCGGAATGTTGTCCGACCCCGGCGGCGCAACGGCCGCGAAGAGTGCGGGCAACAGCGCGGTGATCGTCGTGCCGATGTTCTGCGAGATCGCCATCGCCGAAACGCGCGAACGGGTCGGGAAGAGTTCCGGATAGAAGCTCGGGAAGATCGCGTTATAGCCTTGATACACGACACCCCACATCAGCAGCGACATCAGGAACGCGAGCGGCACGCTATGGATGCTGATCGCGTAGAGATACGCGAAGGCCAGCAGACCGGAGATGAGCGAGCCGCCGATCATCATCGGGCGACGGCCGATCTTGTCCGACAGATTGCCGACGAACGGAATCACCAGCACCGCGACGATGTTGCCGACGACCGGAATCCACAGATACACGCTCTTGTGGAAGCCGATGCCGTAGGAAGACTGCACCGCATACGCCGCACCGAAGATCGTCGCGACCACGGGAATCACGTTCATCAGCGCCATGCAGACGACGCGGATCATGTCGGGCGTGCTGTTGGCGAACGCTTCCTTGATCGGCGACTTCGGCACACCGCCATGCGATTCCTCGGACGTGAACGCGGGCGTTTCATGCACTTCCTTACGGATGATGTAGCCCGCGACCAGCACGAAGGCCGACAGCAGGAACGGCACACGCCAGCCCCACGAGTTGAACATGTCTTCCGGCATGAACGTGGCGAGCGGCAGGAACACGGCGGCCGCGAGAATCTGGCCGGCCTGCACGCCTTGCAGCGTGAAGCTCGCGTAGTAGCCGCGTCGGCCGAACGGCGCGTGCTCGAGAATCATCGAGCTCGCACCGGAGATTTCACCGGCCACCGCGAAGCCTTGAAGCAGGCGCAACACGACGAGCAGCGCGGGCGCGGCCATGCCGATCTGGTGATACGTCGGCAGCAGGCCGACAGCCATCGTCGAGATACCCATCAGGAACATGCAGACGAGCAGCACGTTCTTGCGGCCGTGCGTATCGCCCAGATGACCGAGCACGAATGCGCCGATGGGACGCGCCACGTAGCCGACGCCGTAGGTCGCGAGCGACGCGATGATCGCCACCTTCGGATTGCCCGACGGGAAGAACAACTGCGGGAAAATGAGTGCAGCAGCCTGGGCGTAAATGAAGAAGTCGTAATACTCCAGCGCCGAGCCGATCCAGCCGCTCGCGGTCGCTTTTTTCGCCTGGCGGCCGCCGTGCGCGTCTTCCTTAGGGCTAGCCATAGAGATGTCTCCGAACAATGGGTTTATGGAGTTGAGCCTGGAATCTGGCCGAGCGGCGGAGCGTTTTGGTTTGTCGCAATACGCGCGCTCTGAAAGTGATTGGAGAATAAAAGCGCAACCCCTTTCGATCAACGATTTATGATAAATTTTGCGCGATTATCGCACGCGCGTGTCCGATAATCGATCACTTTGGGGGTTAGCACTAGCAATTGACTTTGATGGAGCGCCGAAACATCGGCCCATCCATAACTAAACAAGCATACAAGCATGACTAAACCGGAACTCGACAAGCGCGACTGGATCGCCGGACTGGAGAAGGGACTGGCGATCCTCGAAGCCTTCGACGATCAGCACGCGCGCATGACGCCGACGCAAGCCGCGGCGCGCACCGGCCTCACGCGCACGGCGGCGCGGCGTTATCTGCTGACGCTTGCGCATCTCGGTTACGTGCAGACCGACGGCAAGCTCTTCAATCTCACGCCGCGCGTGCTGCGCATGGGCTGGTCGTATTTCGAGTCGGCGCGGCTGCCGCGGATTGTGCAGCCTTATCTGCAGCAATTGAGCGCGCTGATTCACGAGTCGGTGTATGTCAGCGTGCTGGATGACTGGGACCTCGTGATCATCGCGCGCAATGGTTCGACGCGCGTGATGACGACCGGCTTCGTGCTCGGCGCGCGCGTGCCGGCCGCGCTGATGTCGGGCGGCATCGCAATGCTCGCGTATATGGACGAGGCATCGGTGCGCGGCTGGCTCGAAGCGACCGAGTTCAAGCCCTTCACGCCGCTCACGATCACGAACAAGGAAAAGCTATACGAGAAGATCAGGCAGGCGCGCGTGGATGGCTACGTCGCGATCGAGCAGCAATTGCAGATGGGCGTGCGCGGCATCGCGGTGCCGATGAAGAACCGGCACGGCGAAGTGGTCGCGGCGTTGTCGGCGAACATGCCGATCGGAAAGGAAACCGCCGAGGCAGCGCTTGCCCGCGTGCTGCCGCCGTTGCAGGAGACGGCGTTGTCGATGTTGAACGTGATCTGACCGCGGCGAGATCGCGCAAAGGTGAGGGTTTTCGGGAATGCGTGTCGAATGGCGCTCGCAGCCCTTGTTTAAAGGTAATTTCTGAATCGCCTATGACGTAAAGGTGAGCGTTTTCGGGATCAGACCGCATCATCCTCACTTTTACCTAATTCCCCAGCTCCACATTCCCCCCACGGTTGCAGCGACCAGCGTTCGCAACGCCAAGCGGATATCGACACAAGGAAAGGGGAATCGACATGACTCAGTTCGACGCGAAACGGCTTCTCAGTCTGTCGGCAGCAACGGTCGCCACCGCGCTTTCACTCGGAGTCGGCTCAGCGCCGGTTTATGCGCAGACATCGCCGGTCAACATGCGCGTTGCACGACCAACTGAGCTCTGACACGATGACGCTCACGACGCGCCCGTGAAGATCGGGCCTTGCCCGCCCGGCACGAATGCGCGATGCGCGCTATCGCCGTTCGCGCCCGACGCGGGCGCCGGATCGCGCAACGTCACCGCCGTTTCGGGCGTGATCGGCACGCTCGGTTGCGCGAGCAGTTCGGTCTTGCGCATCGAGCCCGCCGACGTCCCGAAGTAATACCCGATGATGCTGATCCACGCGGTCCCGAGCGCGCCGACCACGACGTTCACGAGATCGCGATTCGCCTCGGGCAACGCGCGCAACGCCATCAGCAGCAGAATGCCGAAGAAGCCGCCGGTCACGGCCATCGCGAGGAACTTGGGCACCCAGTCCCTGTTCGCGATGCCCATTGCGCGCGCATCGGCGCGGTCGCCCGCCGAGATGCGCGCCATGTCCGCTTCGAACGACAGACGCGCCTGCGCCGCCGCCACCACGAGTTGTTGCAACTGCAACGAGTTCGCGTTTTCGGCCTGGCTGATCTTGTCGAGCGCGGCGGGATCGTTGAGCGCGGTCGCGACGATATCCGGATCGTTAGGCGTCCCGAGCGCATGGGAGATGATCGCGGCCGCCGTGCTGACGCCAAGCCCGACGGGCCCGCCGATGAGACCCGCGAGAAGAGGCGCCTTCGCGCCGATGGTTGCCGCCACTTTCGACCAGTCCATCATGCTGCTCCCAAAAGAAGATTCGTCGCCATGCGCTCGGTCCAGCCGCGGCTGAACGTCGGCCATGCGTGCAGGCCCTTCAGATAACGCAATCGATACGCAATGAAGCGCAGGACGAAGCGCATCGGATCGGCGGCTTTCACGGCATCGACGGTATCGGGGCCGAACTTGCCGTCTTCCTTTGCGCCCGATGCCTTCTGCATCCACAGCACGACGAGCCCGCCGTTGTAGTTGGCATCGAAGATCTGGAACGCGACGCGCGGATCGAATTCGTCGAGATGCAGCGGGTCCCAGTACTTCTGCTTCGCGATGCGCTTCGCGAGATCGAGCGGCAAGTCCTTCATCGCGCCCGCATAGCCATAGCCGCGTGCGACGCGCGCCGTCACGCCCCACATCGTTTCGCCGCCCGGGTCCGCCGGATGGAATGAGTAGCCGCCTTCGCTGCCGATCAGCGCTTCGAAGGCGTCGTCGAAGCTGTTCATGTCGATCTCCTTGGCGCCTGCGCGTGCCGCCGGAACCATCGTCGCGGCGCCGGAAGAAACGGGCCGGCGCGCGAGGCGTCGGCCCGGTCGCGTCAAACAGTGGCAGGCAGTCATGACGCGACGGCAGGCCTTATGCATCCGCCATGCCAGTCGCTGCATCGCGCGTGCGAAAGCCTTGTGTGGCAAGGCGCACAGAACGGGAGTAGCAGGCGCGCGGAGATGCGAACTGTCGTGCCAAGGCCAACGCTTTTTCGGCGCCGCTGTGCGGCTCGCGCAGACATCGCACGCTCATTCGACGCTCATTGTCCGCGCCTACGATGCAAGGCATCCGGGCGGCGCGGTCCTGATCGAAACCATCGCACTGCCTTTCATTGACGACGTTTCATCGAAGGAGAAATGCCATGCGCCACTATCCATCGGACAGTCCTCGCGCGGCCGCGCGCATCGTCGTGATGTCGCTGATCGCGGACGGGCATATCGGCAGCGCGGAAATCGAAGCGCTCGAACGGCGCGGCTTCTATGCGCGGCTCGGGCTTCATGCGGGCGAGTTGCACGACGTCGTGCGCGAGGTTTGCGAGGATCTCACGCGATGCTCGTATCTCACATGGGACGACGTGTGCCGCGTCGACCCGCATGTCGTGCATCAGCTCGCGCAGGACGTATCCGACGAGCGCGTGCGACGCGATGTGCTCACGCTGTGCGAATCGGCGGTGGTCGCGGATGGCGTCATGAGTTGCACGGAAGCCGCCGTGATCGATGCAGTGAAGCGCGCGTGGCGCATGCACTGAACCGCGCGAAACTCAACCGGAGACGACATCATGCAACAACACGTTCTCGTCGCAGTGGGACCGGATGGCAGCCATGCGGCGCTTGCGCTCGGCATCGCGCGGGCCCGCGAATGCAACGCGCGCCTCACGGCGCTTCATGTCGTGGACCGCGCGCCGTTCTGGGCGATATCGTCCGCGCAATACGACTTCGGCGTGGCGCTCGCGCAGGTCGACGACCTCGCGCGCGAAGTCGAGAAGCGCACGCTTCAGGCGATACGCGCGTCGAGCATCAACGGCATGTGCGTGACGATGGACCTGCCGGGCGGCACGACGCTCGCGCGCACGATCGCGCAGGCGGCGCGCGAGTTCGACGCGGATCTCATCGTGATAGGCCGCACGAAAGCCACGCACTGGCGTTTCTGGGAAGAACGCGTGGCCGATGCCGTGAGCCGCCACAGCAATCGCCGCGTGCTGATCGCATCGAACCGCGCGGGTAATGAAGCGAGCGTTGAAACAAAAGCGACACCGTTACGCTTTACCATCGTCGATTCGACGCAGCGCACAACCCCATCATTCAGTTCGAGAGGAAGCTCGCCATGCCGGATCGCATCATCAAACCGTCCCGACGCACCTTGCTGAAGGGCCTCGTTTCCGGCACGGGCCTCGCCCTGACAGGCGCGGGTCTCGCCGATGCCCTCGCGCAAGGCGTCGCGCCCGCCGTCGTCACCGCCGACAAGTTGCGTCCGCAACTACCCAGCGGCGTGATGAGCGGCGACGTCACCGCGACGAGCGGCATCGTCTGGAGCCGCACGGACCGGCCCGCGCGCATGATCGTCGAGTATTCGACGAGCGAAAGCTTCAGGACGATTCAACGGCGCATCGGACCGGCCGCGCTCGAAAGCAGTGGTTTCACGGCGCGCGTCGATCTGACCGGCCTGCCGCCCGGCGCCGATGTGTTCTATCGCGTGCGCTTCGCCGATCTCGTCGATGGCAAAGCCTACAGCGAGCCGGTGACGGGACGTCTGCGCACGGCATCGATCGAAGCGGAGAAGCCGATCTGCTTCGTATTTTCCGGCGATGAAGCGGGGCAGGGCTGGGGCATCAACGAGCGCTTCGGCGGCTATCGCATCTATGAAGCGATGCGTCGCGAAGCGCCGGATTTCTTCATCCATCAGGGCGATCAGATCTATGCGGACAGCGTGATCGAACCGGAAGTGAAGCTGCCCGACGGCACGATGTGGACGAACATCGTGACCGAAGGGAAGTCGCATGTCGCGCAGACGCTCGACGACTATCGCGCGGCGTTCGCCTATAACCAGCTCGATAAAAACAAGCGCCGCTTCGCAGCCGAAGTGCCGTTCCTCGTGCAATGGGACGATCACGAAGTGCGCAACAACTGGTATCCGGGACAAGTGATCGGCGAAGCGGAGAAGCGTTATCAGACGCGTTCGATCAACCTGCTCGAAGCGCGCGCGAAGCAGGCGATGTTCGAGTACAACCCGTATCGCATCAATCAGCTCGATCCGGAACAGGTGTATCGCGGCTTTCAGTTCGGGCCGCTGCTCGATGTGTTCATGCTCGACGAGCGTTCGTATCGCGGCGCGAACTCGCCGAACACGCAAACGCGTCTCGACGCGGATTCGGCATTTCTCGGCTCGCAGCAGACCGCGTGGCTGAAGGCATCGCTCAAGGCATCGCGCGCGACGTGGAAGGTGATTGCGAGCGACATGCCGATCTCGCTCGTCGTGCCCGATGCGAACCCCGATGTGCCCAAAGGCACCTTCGAGGCATGGGCCAACGCGGACAACGGCGCGCCGTCCGGCCGCGAACTGGAGCTTGCCGACATCCTGCGCTTCATTAAGCAGGAAGACATCAGGAACGTCGTGTGGATTACGGCGGACGTGCACTACGCGCAGGCGACGCACTACGATCCGTCGCGCGCGAAGTTCACGGAGTTCAAGCCGTTCTGGGAATTCGTCGGCGGGCCGATCAACGCGGGCACGTTCGGCCCGAACGATCTCGACATGACGTTCGGTCCCGAACTGCGCTATGTCAGCGTGCCGAAGGACAATCCGCAGAACCGTTCGCCCGCGGCCATGCAGCAGTTCTATGGCCGCGCGAAGATCGATCCCGCGAGCCGCGCGCTGACGGTCTCGCTGCACGACCTCAACGGCAAGTCGCTGTACGAAGTGAAGCTCGACGTCGAGGCGTGAGCGTCGCTTAAGCGGCGAGCTTCGCGGCCAGCTCGGCGACGTGCTTGCCCTGATAACGCGCGATATCGAGTTCGTTCTGCGATGGCTGACGGCTGCCGTCGGACGAAGCGAGCGTCGTCGCGCCGTAGGGCGTGCCGCCGGACACCTCGCTCATGTTCGTGAGTCCCGCGCACGCATACGGCACGCCGACGATCACCATGCCGTGATGCAGCAGCGTCGTATGGAACGATGTGATCGTGGTTTCCTGTCCGCCGTGTTGCGAAGCCGTCGATGAAAACACGCTGCCGATCTTGCCGACGAGCGCGCCTTTCACCCAGAGCCCGCCCGTCTGATCGAGAAACGTGCGCATCTGGCCGGCCATGTTGCCGAAGCGCGTCGGCGTGCCGAAGATGATCGCGTCGTAGTCGGCGAGTTCGTCGACGGTCGCGACCGGCGCCTGCTGATCGAGCTTCACGCCGATCTTCGCGGCCTGATCGGCGGGAATCGTTTCGGGCACGCGTTTGAGCGTGACTTCCGTGCCCGCGACGCCGCGCGCGCCTTCGGCTATCGCTTGCGCCATCGTTTCCACGTGGCCGTACATCGAATAATAGAGAACCAGTACTTTCGCCATGATGTGTCCTTGTGAGAGGGGCTTGTGCGCATTCAAAGATAGCACCGGCGAGTGCGTGCGCAAGGAACTGGCCTGCCCGCAAAAATGCGAAGCGTTCATGGACGCGCGCGTCTGCCTTCGACGACACTGCCCGAAACCCGAACCGGAGACGCACACGCCATGAACGGCCACGCCTTGCTCAGCGCGAATCTGCTCATCGCTTATTCGGCGTATTTCGTCGGCACCGCGAGTCCCGGGCCGAGCAATCTCGCGATCATGTCGATCGCGAGCACGTCCGGGCGGCGCGCGGCCTTCGCGTTCGCGGCGGGCGTGATGTCCGGCTCCTTCTTCTGGGCGATGCTCGCCGCGCTCGGCCTCTCCGCCGCGCTGACGGCGTACTCGGGCTTTCTCGTCGGCGTGAAGATCTGCGGCGGGCTGTATCTGTTGTGGCTCGCGTTCAAGTCGGGACGCGCGGCGTTGAAGCCGCCGCTGCGCGCTTCGTCGGCGGATGCGCAAGGGCAGAGCGCGCGCAGGCTCTACGCGCGCGGCGCACTTCTGCATCTCACGAATCCGAAAGCGATTCTCGTGTGGATGTCCGTGGCGGCGCTCGGATCGTCGGCGGGGGAAGGGCCGGGACACATGCTCGTCGTCGTCGCGGGGTGCCTCTGCATCGGCGTATGCGTGTTCGGCGGCTATGCCGCGCTCTTCTCGATGGCCTCCGCGCGGCGCATGCACAAACGCATCCAGCGCGGCCTCGATGCATGTCTCGCGCTCGTGTTCGGCGCGGCGGGCCTGCGTCTGCTCACTTCGCGCGTGTAGCGGATTTGCCGCACTTTCGCGGTTCGGCTTTGCATCCGGACGATCGGCGGCTACGCTCAAGCCAGACGTCCGAACAATCGCGAGAACGATGCCGACCGACGATTCTTCCCGAAGCGCCCGCCCGATCCCGCACGAAACCGCCGCAGCCGCGTTCGTCCACATCGTCCGCGACGCCTTCGCCGCGCTCGGGCGCGAACTCGTCGCGATCAGGCCGACGCCCGCCCGTGCGCTCTTCGCCACGCAGGCGATGCTTTCCGTCGGACTTGCCGTCGCGCTCGCCTACGCTTTCCATTTGAGCAACATCTGGTGGGCCGCGATCAGCGGCTTCGCGGTGATGCAGTCGAAATTCTCGGCGTGCGCGCAACGCGGCGTGCATCGCGTGGTCGGGACGATCGCCGGCGCGCTGATCGGCGCGGTCGCCGGGCCGATCATCGGCGACGTGCCGTGGCTCTTCGTGCCGCTGCTCGGGGCGATCGTCGGCATGTCGGTGTATCGGGCGCTCGTTTCCGATGCGGGCTACGCGTGGGTGCTCGGCGGCGTGACCTCGCTCATGGTCACGTTCGAGGCGCATCGGCTCGAATCCGCGGCGGCGACGGCGTCGTTTGCGCTCTTGCGCGTCGCCGAAGTGATGGTCGGGACGGCCGCGTGCGTGGCCGTGTCGGCGCTTGTGCATGCGGGCGTGCAGCACTATCGCAAGTCGCGCGGCGCGCCGCCGGTGCCGCGCGCGCAGGCGGCATCCACCGTGGATCGCGTCGATGGCGTCAACGCGCAAACCGTCACCGTCATTCCTTCCGATGCCGCCCGCGCCGTGCAGGCGCTCGACGCGACGCACCTCGCGCGCGCCGAGCAGACCGCGCTCGCGATGCGCAAGCGGCTCGCGTGGCAAGGCGCATGGTCGGTGATGATCCTCGCGGCGATCGCATATGCGTGGAATCTGCCCGGCTTCGCGCAGGCGATGGTGACGGCGGTTGCCGTGCTGATCTTGCCGACATCGGCGCTCGGCAAGCCGACGCGAAAGCCGATCGCCGAGCGCATGATTCAGCGTTTCATCGGCTGTCTGCTGGCGGGCGCGGCGAGTCTCGCGCTGTTGCCGCTACTCGGCGACAACGCGTTCGCCTGCATGATCGCGCTATGCGTGGGCGTGTGGATCGGCTGTCATGTGCAGACGGGCACGCAGGGCGCGAGCTATGTCGGACGGCAGTTCAGCATCGCGTTCATCATGGTGTTCGTGCAGGACCACCATTGGTCGTCGGACCCGATGCCCGCGCTGATGCGGCTCGAAGGCATTCTCGCGGGCATCGTGGTGTTGTCCGCGGTGATGGCCGTGGGCGCGGCGTGGGCCTCGAAACGGGGGCCGCACGCCGCGATGCGGTGAATCAGGCTTCTTCCGCCCAGGCGAGATTCTCGCGCGCCATCAACGCGCTCGAAGCGGCCGGGCCGAACGTTCCCGCCGTATAACCGCGCGGACGGTCGCCGAGTTCCTTCCAGCCGTTGAGAATCGGCTCCACCCACGTCCATGCCGCTTCCAGTTCGTCGCGCCGCATGAAGTGCGTGAGGCGGCCGCGAATCACGTCGATGAGCAAGCGCTCGTACGCTTCCGCGCGCCGCTGCGTCATGGCCTGCTGCAGGTCGAGATTGAGCGTGACGGGCTGCATGTGCATGCCGCTGCCGGGTTCCTTCGCCATCATCTGAAGTTGGATCGATTCTTCCGGCTGCAGCGTGATCGTCAGGCGGTTGCCGTAATGGCGCGGGCCTTCGGGGATGATCGAGAACGGCAGGTCCGCGAAGTCGATGACGATCTCCGAGCGGCGATTCTGCATGCGCTTGCCCGTGCGCAGGAAGAACGGCACGTTGGCCCAGCGCCAGTTGTTGATATGCGCGCGCAGCGCCACGAAGGTTTCCGCGCGGCTGTCGGCGGGCACGTTCTGCTCTTCGAGATAACCCTTCACCGCCTCGCCGCCGACCGCGCCCGCCGTGTACTGGCCGCGCACGGTGTCGCGTGCGATATCGGCGACGGTCATCGGCCGCAGCGACTTCAGCACCTTCAGCTTTTCGTCGCGCACGGCGTCCGGATCGAGCGAGACGGGCGGCTCCATCGCGACAATGCAAAGCAGTTGCAGCAAGTGGTTCTGCACCATGTCGCGCAATGCGCCGGTGTGATCGTAGAAGCCCGCGCGGCTGCCGACGCCCACCGTCTCCGACACCGTGATCTGCACGCTCTTGATGTACGGCGCCTGCCACAGCGGGCCGAAGATCGCGTTGCCGAAGCGCAGCACCATCAGGTTCTGCACGGTTTCCTTGCCGAGATAATGGTCGATGCGATAGATCTGCTCTTCCTTGAAGTGCTTGCCGACCGCATCGTTGATCGCGCGCGCCGATGCGAGATCGTGGCCGAGCGGCTTTTCAAGCACGACGCGGGCGTTTTCGTCGAGAATGCCGGCGTTATCGAGGTTGGTGCAGATCGTCACGAACAGTTCCGGCGACGTCGACAGATACAGCACGCGCTGCGAGCCAGGACGCACGGCCTGTGCGAGACGCTCGAAATCGCCAGGATTCTCGACGTCGATGCGCACGTAATCGAAGAGCGCGAGAAATTTGTCCCACGACTGGGCATCGAAAACCTTGGAATCGATGAAAGGGCGCGCCTGCTCTTCCATGAAATTCTTGAGGTAATCCTCGCGCGTCCAGTCCTTGCGGCCGATGGCGAGAATGCGCGTGTCCGCGGGCAGGTTGCAGTGCGTGTGCGCCATGTAGAGCGCCGGCAGCAGCTTGCGCGCCGCCAGGTCTCCGCCGCCGCCGAAGATGATCATGTCGAGCGGGCGTTCATTCACGGGAGAAGTTGGATTCGTCATGGTGCGTGAGCCGGTAAGGGTTCAGATAAGCCGAAAGCGCGGCGATCGAAGCGATCGTTCGAGACAGCTATGTTGCATGTTTTGCCGGCATTTTGCACGGCAGTCGTGCTAACGGCCGTTCGATTCGGCGAGCGATGGACGATTTGTCACCGAAGACGTGTTTGTTTAACGCGCTCAGCGCAACGATTCGTTCGCGCGCAGCGTCGTCACGGCGAGGTCGAGAAATGCGCGGACCTTCTGCGTGACGTGACGCCCTTCGCGATGCACGAGATGGATCGGCAGGGGCGGCGTCTCGAACTCCGGCAGCACGATTGCGAGACGCCCGTCGGCAACGTGTTGCGCGATCTGATACGACAGGAGCCGCGCGATGCCGAAATCCGCGAGCGCGGCGGCGATGGCCGAGTCGTTGGTGGTCGTCGTCAGGCGAGGATGCGAGCGCACGAGAAACTGCCGCTCGCCGTCGGAGAGACGCCATTCCGGGGGCGTCGACGAACCCGTCGACGCAATCACGACATGCTCCGCGAGATCGTCCGGATGACGTGGCGTGCCGTGCTTCGCGAGATAAGCGGGCGAGGCGCACAGCACGCGCCGCACGCGCCCGACGTTGATCGCCTGCAACGACGAGTCCGGCAATTGCGCGATCCGCACCGCCACGTCGATGCCTTCATCGACGAGATTCACCACGCGATCGACGAACCAGCAGCTTGCGTCCGCTTCGGGATAACGGCCCAGATAATCGAGGACGATCGGCGTGACGTGCAGGCGGCCGAACATCACCGGCGCGGTGATCGAAAGCAGTCCGCGCGGCGAGGAATGCGTGCCGGTCGCGGAAAGTTCGGCGTTATCGATTTCGCCGAGAATGCGGCGGCAGTCCTCGAAATAGCCGCTGCCGGCGTCGGTGAGACGCACGACGCGTGTGGTGCGCGTGAGCAGGCGCACGCCGAGATGTTCTTCGAGTTCCGTCACGACGCGGCTCACGACCGACGGCGACACGTCGAGCTTGCGCGCCGCCGATGCGAAGCCGCCGGTTTCGACCACCGTGACGAAGGTCGTCATTGCCTGTAAACGGTCCATGGGAAAGCACGAGACATGCAGGCTTGAGATGCCGTGCATTCTCACGGATATGCGCGCGGGGCACAATCGTTACAGATCGAGTTCGAGCGTGTCTCCTTCGGCGGCGGGCATCGCGCAGCAGATCAGCGCTTCGTCATCGCCGACATGAAACGCCGGCTCGCTTTCATACGACACCGCGCCTTTCGCGATGCGCGTCCGGCATGTGCCGCAAGTGCCGCCGCGGCAGTTGAACTCGGGCGACAGACCGCTCGCTTCGGCGAGTTCCAGCAAGGTGCCGCTGCCCGGCTGCCATTGCGCGCTCGCGCCCGACTTCAGGAATTCGATCTTCACGGACTCGGTCGCGGCGGGACGCATCGGCTTGACGTCGGCGCCGCGATCCGCCGTGCGCTTGAGCGCCGATGGACCGAACGCTTCCGCATGCACGCGCGCATCGGCGACATTGAGCGCGCGCAGGCCATCGTAGATCGACTGCATGAACGCGCCCGGCCCGCACAGATAGAAGTCGTAGTCGTTGAAGGGCAGACGGCTCGTCAGCAGATCGATGTCGATGCGCCCGGACACGTCGTAATCGCGGTCCATTTGCGCGCCGTTCGTGTCGCTGAGCACGCGGATCACGGTCACCGCGCCGCCCGCGCTCTGCGCGAGCGCATCGATTTCGCGCGAGAACGCGCGGCTCGCGAGCGAATGCGCCGACACGATCATCCACACCGGCCGCACGCGGCGCTTCCTCAAGCCTTCGTAGACGATGTGCCGCAACATCGCGAGCATCGGCGTGATGCCGACGCCCGCCGCCATCAGCACGGCGGGACGCTGCTCGAACGGATCGATCGTGAAGTCTCCGGCGGGCGCGCGCGCCTCGATGACGTCGCCCGCTTTCAGCGTGTCGTGCAGATGCGCCGACACGCGCCCGTCGCGCTTCACGCTGATGCGATACACGCCGTCCGACGGCGCGACCGACAGCGTGTACGTGCGAATCTGCGGTTTCGCCTCGCCCGGCAGCGTCACGCGCATCGGCAGATGCTGACCGGCCTTGTGCGGAACGATGCCCGCGCCATCGGCGGGTTCGAGATGGAACGAGCGGATCGCATCGCTTTCATCGACGATTCTGCTCACGCGAAACGCGCGCCACACGTTCGCGAGCGTGGCCGCCTTCAGGCGCTCGGCCACTTGCGTCCAGTCGCCGGTCATCAGCGAATTGGGCGATGCGCCGTCGCTGCGCGCTTTCCATCGCAAGGGCAGCGCCTCGGCGCGATACACGATGCGGCGCGGCGTGAAGCGCCACAGCCGTTCCGCGCCCTGAAATGCGGCGGTTTCGGGCGAGTCGAGCAGCACTTCCGCGTCGCCCGCGAGCTGCAGCATGTCGCCGGTTTCGAAGTCCGCGAACACGAGTCCCGCGCGAGCGTTCACGAGAATGTTGCCGAGCGTGTTGAAGAAGAGATTGCCGGCGAAATCGGGAATCGTGAGCGAGCCGTCGTCCGACAGACGCACGAAACCCGGTTTGCCGCCGCGATGCGACACGTCCACTTGCCGATGCCCGTCCTCGCGATCGAAATACGACGCGACGAAGAACGTATCCGCGTTCGCGATCATCGCTTTTGCGCGCGGCGAAAGGGCGTCGGATTCGAGCGGCTCGACCGGCGACGGCAAGGAAGGATCGCGCACGAACTCGAAATCGCGCAACTGGATGTACTGCGGGCAATTGCCGAAGCTCTGTTCGACGGCCACGTCGAACGCGAGGTTCGCGCCATCGCGATGAATCACGCCGTTCATGCGATTGCGGCGGCGCGTGTGCATTTCGATGCCGAGCAGGCCGATCGACGCGCCATCGCGCATGCCGGCGTCGGCGGGATCGAGCGGATCGCGGACGGGGCTCATCGACAGCGTTTTGGCATCGGTCGCGTGCATGAAGCCGGGATGCCCGGCGAGCAGCGTCGCCCATGGATCGCCGCGTTCATCGACGGAACCGGCCACGATGAACGGCAGTTGCCCGAAGAACTGGCGATGCTGATCCGGCATGTAATCGCGCACGACGCGCCGGCCGACGCCGTCCATGCGCTCGTCGACGCCGAAAGCCTTCTGAATGGCGAGTTCGCCGCGATGCCACGGCGAGGGCGTGGCGACCTGTTTGACATTGCCAAGCGCGGAAGCGGACATGATCGTATGCCTCTTCGATTCGGGCGCGGCGGCACGGCGCGAGCCGGCCGCCGCGCTCACTTTACGCCGCGAGACCCGCGGCCGTCTTTTGGAACGGAACGAAACCCTTCAGCGCTTCGACGCGCTTCAGCCACGCGTTCACGTTCGCGTAGGCGGAAAGGTCGACGTTGCCTTCGGGCGCGCTCGAGATATAGCTGTAGAGCGCGACATCCGCGATGGTCGGGTGCGCGGCGGCGGTCTCGTCGATATCGGCGATCCAGTCGCGATTCGCCAGTTCCGCGTCGAGCACCTTGAGGACGTTGTGCGCGCGGGCGATGACTTCGTTCGCGTCGAACTTCGCGCCGAACACGGTGATGAGACGCGCGGCGGCGGGACCGAACGCGATCTGCCCGGCCGCGACGGAGAGCCAGCGCTGCACGGCGGCGGCTTCGGCGGGCGTTTCGGGCAGCCACTTCGTGTTGCCGGCTTTTTTCGCGAGATAGACGAGGATCGCGTTCGAATCGGCGATGACCGTGTCGCCATCGACGAGCACGGGAATCTGGCCGAAGCGGTTCAGCTTCAGATAGTCGGGCGTCTTGTGCGCGGCGGCGGCGAGATCGACGAACGCTTCTTCGTGTTCGACGCCCAGCAGATTCAGGAAGAGACGCGCGCGGTGCGAGTGCCCGGACAGCGGATGGTGATAGATCTTCACGGCAGATTCCCTGATTCGGTTGATGGCCGGGAGACGTCCCGTCCTGTGAATCGAGTATCGGTTCTTGCCGTGATGAGGAGAATCCCGTCGATTTTCAAATCACCATTCTCGAAACGAGAATGGTGAGCGCGCTATCGGTGCGCGGACCCACGTCATTTATTCGCCGCGCGGCACGTTCGCCTTGTTGCCGGCGAGCGGCGAACCGTATCCGCCGCTGTTGGCGTTGTTCGGCAGGCCGTTGACGAGCTGCGCGCGCGGATCGCTCGGATTGAGATTGAGCTCGCCGGCCTGCGCGTTGCCGTGCGTCGGGTATTGACTGCCGAGCGGCGCGTTCGGCATGAGCTTGGTGCTGTTTTGCGGCGCGTACATGTCGGTTTCGGCGCTCGGATGAAGCTGCGCGAACGCCGATGTGACGGCGAATGCCGATATGACTACGACTGAAGCGCGGATCGCGTTCATGGCGGACTCCAATGCAGAGCGTGATTCAGTGTAGTCCGCGCGCCGGTGCATTGGCCGATCACCCTTCTTACAACCAGACCAGCGTTTGTTCCGGCGCGCTCGCTCCCGTATTGCCTCACCATTGAACCGATCGCAGCCGAATTTGAATCCCGGAGGCGCTCACCTTATTCGCGGCGAACGGCTTATCGACGGCACGCGTCTTGCATAATGCAACGTTGCTCCGGCCTGCGCACTGGCCGTTCCACGCCGACCACACACTAAAAGCGAGCCGTTTCCATGCCGCAAGCACCCGGGCCGCGCCGGCCACCCGCGAAGATCCTGCCGCCGGAAGCGCCCGGCGTGCGCGCGCTGGCGTCGCTCGTGACAGGCGTCATCGTCATTTGCGCGCTGTACTTCGGCCGCGCGGTGATGATCCCGATCATCCTCGCGATTCTGCTGAGCTTTCTGCTCGCGCCGTTCGTCGATTTCCTGCGGCGGCTGCGCTTCGGGCAAGTGCCTTCCGTGATCGTCGCCGTAGTGGTCGCGCTGTCGGTGCTGACGGCGGTCGGCGCGCTGATCGGCGCTCAGGTCGCGCAGCTCGCGGGCGATCTGCCGAAGTATCAGGTCGCCGTCGAGCGCAAAATCGATTCCGTGCAGAAGATGACTGTCGGCCGCGCCGATGAGTTTCTCGGCCGCGCATCGCGCGCGCTGAAGCGGATTTCGCCCGCGCGCGAGCAGGAGCCGAAGAACGAGGACAATCCGGCCGCTTCGCCGATCGACCAGCCGATGCCCGTCGAAGTGCACGAGCCCACGCCGACGCCGCTGGAACTCGCGCAGCGCTTTCTGTCGCCGATCATCAGTCCGCTGGAAACCACCGGCATCGTGCTCGTGGTCGCGGTGTTCATCCTGCTTCAGCGCGAAGATCTGCGCGACCGGCTGATACGGCTTTTCGGCTCGCGCGACCTGCATCGGGCGACCACCGCGATGGACGAAGCCGCGCGGCGCCTGTCGCGCTACTTCCTCGCGCAGCTCGGCATCAACGTGGGCGTGGGCATCGTCATTTCGATCGGGCTTGCGATCATCGGCGTGCCGGGCGCGCTGCTCTTCGGCGTGATGACCGCGCTTCTGCGCTTTGTGCCGTATGTCGGAACGTGGATCGCGGCGATCGTCGCGGTCGTGTTCGCGGCGGCCGTCGGTCCCGGCTGGGCGATGCTCGTGTGGACCATCGTGCTCTTCGGCGTGACGGACATCGTCGCGGGTCAAGTCGTCGAGCCGCTGCTGTACGGGCATAGCACGGGCCTGTCGCCGTTCGCGGTGATCGTCGCGGCGATTTTCTGGAGCTGGATCTGGGGGCCGATCGGCCTCGTGCTCTCGACGCCGCTCACGCTCTGCCTCGTGATTCTCGGCCGCCATGTCGATCGCCTCGAATTTCTCGACGTGCTGTTCGGCGACCGGCCCGCGCTCACGCCCGCCGAGAACTTCTATCAGCGCCTGCTCGCGAACGATCCCGACGAGGCGCTCGTGCAGGCCGAGACGTTGCTCAAGGAACGCTCTCTGATCGCGTATTACGACGATGTCGCGCTCGAAGGCTTGCGCTACGCGCATAACGACGTGCTGCGCGGCGTCGTCACGGCGGATCAGTTGCGGCGCATCAACGAGTCGGCGCTCGACATCATCGAAGGGCTGGAGGATGCGGAGGACACGGCCGTCACCGTCGCGCCGAAAGAGGACTTGCCCGCGAGTTTCGAATCGCCCGACGACGGGCCGCGCATCGCGCCCGAGACGCCGCCCGCGCGCTTCGATGCGCAGAAGGAAGGCCACACGGCGTCGGTGCTCTGCATCGCGGGGAGAAGCGAGCTCGACGATCTCGCGGCGACCATCGCCGTGCAGCTGTTTCGCAAGCACGGCCTGTACGCGGACCTCGCGGGCTACGAGCGCTTTTCGCGCGGACGCTTCGGCGAGGTCGATCTCGCCGGCGTGACGATCATCTGCGTCGTGTCGTTCGATGCCGCCGAGTCGCCGCCGTATCTGCGCAACCTGCTGCGGCGTCTGCATCAGCGCGCGCCGTCGGCGGAACTGATCGTCGGCTTGATCTTCCCCGAAAGTTCGCTGCAAGGCGAAGTGCTCGTGCGTACGAGTTCGGCGGCGGTGTCGTTCAGGGAGCTGGTCGAAGCGTGCGTGGCCGCCGCGCGCCGCCAGTCCGCCGACGGCGTGCCGTGGGCGGGCCTCAACGACGCCGGCGATGAAACCGCGCTGAACGGCCCGCGCGAGAACGTGGCGATTTAGCGGTTGCCGTCGAACAGATCGTTGAGCATGGTGTCGAAGGCGGCTTGCGCGTCTTCGAGTTCCTGAAGCGCGGCGTCGAAGGTCTGCAGCGCCATCTGCGAAGGCCGGCCGTCGCCTTCGGGCGGAAACTGCTTTTGCAGCGCCAGGAAAGCGGACTGAACCTGGCGCGTCGCGTTGACGATACGTTCCATCGCTCGCGCTTCTTCCGTGCGATTGTTCTCAGCGGTCATCGGAGACACTCCTCGTGGGCAATGTCCGATAGTACCAAGCGATCCTAAGCCTTCGCCACGGTAAAGAGGCGCACGGCTTCGTCGAGCACGACCGCGCGTTCCGCGAGGCGCTGCGCGGTGGCCGCCGCCTGCTCGACGAGCGCGGCGTTCTGCTGGGTCGAATCGTCGAGATGCGCGACCGCCTGATTCACCTGCGCGATGCCCTCGGCCTGCTCGCCGCTCGCCTTCGCGACTTCCATGATGATCGCCGATACGCGGTTCACCGCTTCGTCGATGGCGCGCATCTGGCTCGTCGTGCGCGCGACGAGGCTCGTGCCTTCCGCGATCTGCGCGACGCTCGTCGCGACGACGCCTTCGATTTCCTTCGCCGATGCCGCGCAGCGCTGCGCCAGATTGCGCACTTCGGTCGCGACGACCGCGAACGAGCGGCCCGCTTCGCCCGCGCGCGCCGCCTCGACGGCCGCGTTGAGCGCGAGGATGTTGGTCTGGAACGCGATGCCGTCGATGACATCGGTGATGTCCGCGATGCGCCGCGACGCCGCCGTGATGCCCGCCATCGTCTGCTCGACCTGGCTCGCGATGCGCCCGCCGTCGTCCGCCGCGGCCTGCGCTTCCTTGACGACTTCCAGCGCGCGCACGGTGGCGTCGGCGTTGCCTTGCACGGTCGTCGTGAGCTGATCCATCGTCGCGGCCGTCTGTTCGAGCGATGCCGCCTGCATCTCCGTGCGGCGCGACAAGTCCGTGTTGCCGCTCGAAATCTCGTTGGCGGCCTCGAGCATGCCGCCGATCTGGCCGCGCACGTCGAAGACGATCGCCGCGAGATTCGCCTTCAACTGCCCGAGCGCGCGCTGCACGTCGCCGAGATCGTCGTGACGCGCATCGGGCATGTCGGCGGTCAGATCGCCCGCGGCCATGCGCGCCGCGAAACCGGACATCGTGCGGACGGGCGCATCGACCTGACGCGAAAGCGCGAGCCAGCCCACGAAGCTCGCAACGGAACTCACGCCGAGCGCGATCCAGAAGGGCAGCGGCGGCACGCCGCGCCA
>Ga0182736_1001016_pt1 | contig 31992 bp, 31 predicted proteins | sample eDN5th30CKraftBY_FD_128882 | JGI IMG/M metagenome (GOLD analysis project Ga0182736, IMG submission 128882) | Enriched backyard soil microbial communities from Emeryville, California, USA - eDNA 5th pass 30_C Kraft BY (version 2) (version 2) | ecosystem: Environmental > Terrestrial > Soil >...
CGGGCTGGACCGGTTCGTGGCCACGCCGACGCACGAGCAGACGCGGCTCGTCTACGTGTCGCCGCTGAAGGCGCTGTCCTACGACGTCGAGAAGAACCTGCGCGCGCCGCTGCGCGGGATCGGAGCGGAGCTCAACGTCGCGATCCGGACCGGCGACACGCCGCAGAAGGAGCGCCGGGACATGGTCCGGCACCCGCCGGACATCCTGATCACCACGCCGGAGTCGCTCTACCTGATGCTGACCTCGGGGGCGCGGGAGATCTTCGCCGGAACCGAGACCGTGATCCTGGACGAGATCCACGCGGTCGCGCAGACCAAGCGCGGCGCGCACCTGGCGATCACACTCGAGCGGCTGGTGGAGGCGGCGGGGCGCGACGTCCAGCGCATCGGCCTCTCGGCCACGCAGAACCCGCTGGAGGAGGTGGGCCGGTTCATGGTCGGGCCGGCGCGGCGCGCGACCGTGGTCGACACCGGCGTCCGCAAGCCGCTGGACCTGAAGATCCACGTGCCGGTCGAGTCGATGGTCGAGCCGGAGCAGATGGACCTCGAGCTGGACCCGTTCGCCGGCGCGGAGGCGACGCGGCGCTCGATCTGGCCGGCGATCTACCCGGAGCTCCTGAAGCTGGTGCGCGAGCACCGCTCGACGCTGATCTTCGTCAACAACCGGCGCGCGGCGGAGCGGCTCGCGCTGCGTCTGAACGAGCTGGCCGACGAGCCGCTGGCGCGCGCGCACCACGGGTCGCTGGCCCGCGAGGAGCGGCTGATCGTCGAAGAGCAGCTCAAGGCGGGCGAGCTGCCGTGCCTGGTGGCGACGTCCTCGCTGGAGCTGGGCATCGACATGGGCGCGATCGACCTCGTGCTGCAGGTCGAGTCCCCGAAGTCGGTCACCGCGGGCCTGCAGCGGATCGGCCGCGCCGGGCACAACGTGGGCGACGTCTCCAAGGGCCGGATCTTCCCCAAGTTCCGCGCCGACTTGCTGGAGTGCGCAGTCGTCGCCCAGCGGATGCGCGAGGCGAAGATCGAGACGACGGTCGTCCCGCGCAACCCGCTCGACGTGCTCGCGCAGCAGATCGTGGCGATCGCGGCGACCGACGAGGTGGTCGCCGTCGACCAGCTGGCGGCGCTGCTGGCCCGCACGTACACGTACGCGGAGCTGTCGCGGGCGCAGCTGGAGAACGTGCTCGACATGCTCGACGGGCGCTATCCCTCAGAGGAGTTCGGCGAGCTGCGGCCGCGGATCGTCTGGGACCGCGTGGCGGGGACGATCCGTGCGCGGCGCGGGTCGCGGGCGCTGGCGATCACCAACGCCGGCACGATCCCGGACCGCGGCCTGTACAGCGTGAATTTGCCGGACGGGCGCCGGGTCGGCGAGCTCGACGAGGAGATGGTCTACGAGGCGCGCGCGGGGCAGGTGTTCCTGCTCGGGGCGTCCTCGTGGCGGATCGAGGAGATCACGCGCGACCGGGTGGTCGTCACGCCCGCGCCGGGCGTCCCGGGCGCCGTGCCGTTCTGGAAGGGCGACGGGCTGGGCCGGCCGCGCGAGCTGGGCGAGGCGATCGGCGCGTTCGCGCGCTGGGCGGTCGAGCAGGACGAGGCGACGCTGGCCGACGGCTACGACCTGGACCCGCGGGCGGCCAAGAACCTGCGCGAGTTCCTGCTCGAGCAGCAGGAGGCGACCCGCGTGGTGCCGAGCGACCGCACGATCGTGGTCGAGCGCTTCCGGGACGAGATCGGCGACTGGCGGGTGTGCGTGCTGTCGCCGTTCGGGGGGCGGGTGCACGCGGCGTGGGGGCTGGCTTTGAGCGCCCGCATCCGGGACCGCTACGGGCTCGAGTCGGACGCGATCTGGTCCGACGACGGGATCATCGTCCACCTCCCGGACGCCGATGAGCCGCCCGGTGAGGACGTCGTGCTGATCGAGCCGGACGAGCTCGAGGACCTGGTGGTCGGCGAGCTGGGCGGCTCGGCGCTGTTCGGCGCGCGGTTCCGGGAGAACGCGGGGCGGGCGCTGCTGATCCCGCGCGCGTACCCGGGGCGGCGGACGCCGCTGTGGCAGCAGCGGTTGAAGTCGCAGTCGCTGCTGGAGGTCGCGCGGCGCTACGCGCAGTTCCCGATCGTGCTGGAGACCTACCGCGAGGTCCTGCGCGACGTGCTCGACCTGCCGGGGCTGCACGACATCCTGACCCGGCTGCACCGGCGCGAGCTGTCGCTGGTCGAAGTGGAGACGGCGACCGCGTCGCCGTTCGCGTCCTCGCTGCTGTTCGACTACGTCGCGACCTACATGTACGAGGGCGACCAGCCCAACGCGGAGCGGCGCGCGGCGGCGCTGGCGCTGGACCGCGAGCTGCTGCGCGAGCTGCTCGGGCAGGAGGAGCTGCGCGAGCTGATCGACCCGGGCGCGCTGGAGACCGTCGAAGCGGACCTGCAGCGGCTGTCGGAGCGGACGCGGGCGGACAGCGCTGACGCGCTGCACGACGTGCTGCGGCGGCTCGGGGATCTGCGCGTCGATGAGGCGGTCCTGCGCGGTGGGTCCGTGGAGTGGCTCGCGCAGCTGCGCGGGGAGCGGCGGGCCGTGGTGCTGCGCCTCGGCGGCGAGGAGCGCTGGGTCGCGGCCGAGGACGCGGGCCTGTACCGCGACGCGCTGGGCGCGGTCCCGCCGTCCGGGCTGCCGGAGACGTTCGTGGCCGACGTGCCGGACGCGCTGGAGCGGCTGGTGCGGCGGTTCGCGCGCACGCACGGGCCGTTCGAGGCGCGCGAGCTGCGGGCCCGCTACGGGATCGACCTGACGCCGGTGCTGGAGCGGCTGGAGTCCTCCGGTGCGCTGGTGCGCGGTGAGCTGCGGCCGGGTGGGACGACGCGCGAGTGGTGTGACCCGGAGGTCCTGCGCCGGCTGCGGCGGGCGTCGCTGGCGGCACTGCGGGCGGAGATCGAGCCGGCCGACCAGCGGGCGTTCGCGCGCTTCCAGGCGTCCTGGCAGGGGGTCGACCGGCACCCGCCGACCGGCGCGGGGGTGGACCGGCTGCGGGACGTCCTCGTGCCGCTGCAGGGGCTGCCGCTGCCGCTGGAGGTCTGGGAGCGCGACGTGCTGCCGCGGCGCTGCGGCGCATACTCGCCGGCGTGGCTGGACCAGCTGTGCGCGTCGGGCGAGATCGTGTGGGTCGGGGCGGGGGCGTTGGGGCGGCGGAGCGGACGGGTCGCGCTGTACTTCCGCGAGGACGCGCCGCTGCTCGGGCCGCCGCCACGGGGCGGCGAGGAGCCGGGCGAGCCGATCCACGTGGCGTTGCGGGCGCGGTTGGAGGCCGGGCCGTGCTTCTTCAGCGATCTGCTGACCGACGTCGGCGGCTTCAGCACCGAGGAGCTGGTGAACGGGCTCTGGGACCTGGTGTGGGCGGGCGAGGCGACCAACGACGCGTTCGCGCCGCTGCGCTCGCCGCGGCTGACGGCGACGCCGGCGTGGTCACAGCGCGCGCGGCGCGGGTCCTTCGGCTCGCGCCGGCGGGGTGGGGCGCCGGCGGTGCAGGGCCGGTGGTCCCTGACCGGCGCGCTGTTCGCGGCCGGCGACGACGACCCGGCGGGGCGGCGGCGCACGCAGGCCGAGCTGCTGCTGGAGCGCTACGGGATCGTCACGCGCGAGCAGGTGCTGGCCGAAGGCATCCCCGGCGGGTTCTCCTCGCTGTACGACTCGCTGGCGGCGCTGGAGACGATCGGCGTGGCGCGGCGCGGGTACTTCGTCGAGGGGCTCGGCGGCGCGCAGTTCGCGCTGCCGGGAGCGGTCGAGCGGCTGCGGGCGCAGCGCGACGACGACGCGGCCCCGCCGCTGGTGCTCGCGGCGACCGATCCGGCGCAGCCCTACGGGGCGGCCTTGAAGTGGCCGGACACGCCCCGGCGCCCGGCGCGGGCCGCAGGCGCGTACGTGGTCCTGGCCGGCGCGGAGCCGGTGCTGTTCGTCGAACGCGGCGGCAAAGGGCTGCAGGTGCTCCTCGACGCGGACGACGAGCGGGTGGAGCCGTCGCTGGCCGCGTTGGCGGACGCCGTCCAGCGCGGGCGGATCAAGCGGCTGGCGCTGGAGAAGGTCGACGGTGAGCCCGTGATCGGCTCGGCGCTCGAGGAGCGCTTGATCGCGCTGGGCTTCCGTCCCGGCCCGCGCAAGTTGACGCTGACGACGTAGGGGGTGTGTCCTCCAGGTCGCCTGTCAGACGACCTAGCGGCCACACCCCTCCGCGAGCGCCGCGCGCAGCTTCGCCCCGCGCGCGGGGTTGAGCGCCTCGACCCAGGCGATGCGGCCCAGCGTGCGCTCGTCGCGCGCGCCCTGGTGGATCGCGGCCTTGAGGCGGTCGTACTCGGCGCGGGGGACGTTCGGGCGGGCGTTGACGACGACGCCGGCGACGGTCTGGCGCCGGCCGCGGCCCATGACGCGCGTCTTGCGGGCGTTGAGGGTGAAGCCCTCCTCGCGGGCGATCGCGCCGATCAGGTCCAGCGGCGGGCGCAGGTGGTGGCCGGCGGAGAGCACGAGGTCGTCGGCGTAGCGCGTGTAGCGGGCGCCGATCGCCGCCGCGAGGCCGCTCAGGCGGCGGTCGAGCCGGAACGCGGCCAGGTTCGCGAGCGCCGGCGAGGTCGGCGCGCCCTGCGGCAGGTGCGGCGTGGCGAGGCGCCGCGCGAGCCGGAACTCGCCCGCCACCGAGTGCGCGTCCGGGACGACGTTCGTGGTCAGGCCGGTGAGCAGGTGCGCGACCGGCTCCGGGTACCCCGCGGTGCGGAAGATCCCGTACACGCGCGCCGCCGCGACCGCGGCGAAGAAGTCCTCGAGGTCGAGGCGCACCACGACTTTGCGGCCGGTGTGCACGGTGGCGTGCGTGCGCGCCGAGCGGCCGCGGACGAACCCGTGCGCGGCGTCGTGCACGGGGATCCAGACCAGGATCTCGTCGAGGATGTGACGCTGGATCTCCTTCAGGCGCGCCTTCGGACGCTCGATCACGCGCGGCGGGCCGTGGTCGCGCGGCAGGCGCAGGTAGCGGTAGTGGCGCAGCCGCTCGGCGTGCACGACACGCTCGAGCCCGCGCACGTCGGCGAGCCAGGCGAGCTGGCCGGGGTCGAGCTCGAAGCGCTCCGCCAGCGCCCCGGGCGTCGCGATCTCCGGCACCGGCCACGGCGTCCGGCCCATCGCGAGCTCGCCGGGCGGGTGGCGGACGACGCGCGGCGCGCGCGCCGGCAATGCGGCGAGCGGCGGCGGCGGCGCGGCGGGCGGTCCGGGCGCCGGCGGTCTGGGCGGCGGCGAGCCGAGCGGCCCGGGCGGCGCGGCGAGCGATCCGGGCACCGGCGGCACCGGCCGTCCCGGCGGAGACGCGCCGAGCGGCCCGGGCGCCGGCGCGAGCGGCGGCAGCGCGGCGAGCGTCGCGTCCAGGAACGCGGCCAGCTCGCGCGGCCGGTCCGCCGGCGGGCGCGCGTAGGCGTCCAGAACGGCGTCGACGGCGCGCACGACCCAGCGCGCCGGCCACGCGAGCACGCTCCCGGCGCGCTCGACCATCGCCTCGCGCTCCCACGGCCCGGAGAGCAGCGCGCCGGCGAGCGCCCGCGCCAGGTCGCGCCGGCGCGACGCGCTCAACACGCCGCGCGGGGCGGGGCGGCGAGAGCGCGCGCGGCGACGACGACGCGATGCGCGGCGCCGCGCGGGGTCGCGGCGCGGCGGGCAGTCGCGGTGCGATGCGCGGCGCCGAGGGCGGTCGCGGCGCGGTGCGCGGCACGGCGGGCAGTCGCGGCACCGCAGCCAGTCGCGGCGCGGTGCGCGGCGCCGCAGGCAGTCGCGGCACGGTGCGCGGCGCCACGGGCAGTCGCGGCACCGCAGCCAGGCGCGGCGCGGCGACGACGCGCCCCGACGGCTCTCGTCGTGCGTGCGCCGGACTGCACGGAACGGCAGCTCCGCGCACGCGATGCGCTGCTGAGGTATCGCTGCTCTCCCCGGGGGAACCCCGGAGACGCACGTGCTGTGCGGGCTCGGGTGCGCATCGTCGCCGCGCGGACCATACCCTGGAGGCGGTGCCGGAAGGCGACACGATCCTCAGGGCGGCGCTCAAGCTCCGGCCGGTGCTCGAGGGCCGGGTGCCGGACGCGCTGGTCACGCACCGCCGGTTCGCGCACGACCGCTGGGCCGAGCGTCTCGCCGGCCGCGCGGTGACCGCGGTCGAGCCGCACGGCAAGCACCTGCTGCTGCACTTCGAGGACGGCCTGGCGATCCACTCGCACCTGCGGATGACCGGCAGGTGGCGCGTGCGCGCCGCCGAGCCGGCGCCGCCGCCGCGCACCTGGCTCGCGATCCGCGCGGGCGACCGCGAGGTGCTGCAGATCAACGGCCCGGTGCTCGAGCTGCTAACCGAGCTGCGCGCCCGGGCGCGGATCGCCGGGCTCGGGCCGGACATCCTGGCGGAGACGTTCGACGCGTCCGCGTTCCTGCGCCGCCTGCGCACGGACGACCCGACACGGCCGATCGGCGACGCGCTGCTCGACCAGTCGATCGTCGCCGGGATCGGGAACGTGTGGAAGGCCGAGGGGTGCTTCGCGGCGGCGATCGACCCGTGGCGGCGCACCGCCGACGTCAGCGACGAGGAGGCGCTGGCGATCGTCGCCGCCACCCGCCCGCGGATGCTCGCCTCCGCGCACGGCGACCGCGCTCCGCACGCCGTCTACGGCGCGGCCGGCGGCGCCTGCCCGCGCTGCGGCGCGGACATCCGCGCCCGCGGGCAGGGGGACGCGAACCGGACGACATACTGGTGTCCGGGATGCCAGCGCTGAGGCGGATCGGGCACAAGGGCGCCGACCTGATCGTGCCGGGCAACACGCCCGCGTCGTTCGACGCCGCGCTCGCCCACGGCGTCGACATGATCGAGTTCGACGTGCTCGAGCACGAGGGGCGGCTGCTGCTCGCGCACGACTACGACCACGTCGCGGGCGCGCCGACCCTGGAAGAGGGGCTCGCGCACCTCGCCTCGCCCGCGTTCGCGGGCGTCGAGCTCGACGTGGACCTCAAGCTGCCCGGCTACGAAGCCCGTGCGGTCGACGCGCTGCGCGCGCACGGCCTGATCGAGCGCAGCCTGGTCTCCTCGAACTGGATGCGCTCGCTGGTCGTGATCCGCGCCCTGGAGCCGTCGCTGCGGCTCGGCTGGTCGGTCCCGCGCCTGCGCAGCGACCCGACGACCGCGTGGCTGACCAAGCTCCCCGCCTACGCGGGCGCCGCCTACCTGCGCACGAAGCTGCCGCGCAGCGCGCGTGCCCACATCGCCGCCGGCCGCGCGGACGCGGTGATGGCGCACTGGCGGCTCGTGACCGCGCGGCTGGTGCGCGAGGTGACGCGCGCAGGCGGCGAGCTCTACGTGTGGACGGTGGACGACGGCGCCCGCATCGGCCGCCTGGAACGGCTCGGCGTGACCGGCGTGATCACGAACGACCCGCGCCTGTTCGGCGCGCGGGTGGCGCCGGAGTAGCGCGGCGAGGGGGCGCGTTCCGGCGCATAGCGCCGGAAAGTGACCACTCGCGGCGACCGCCGGCGCGTCAGCCGATCGTGCAGGTGGCGGCGGAGTAGCCCGCCGGGTCGGCGCCCGCGCTCGAGCGGTGGCCCGCTTCGGTGGCCGTCTCCGCCGAGCGCGGCAGCGTCGAGCCGCGGCGCCAGCGGAACTTGACCACGCCGCGCAGCGTCACCGCGTGCGAGGGCCGCGTGAAGTTGAAGCTCCAGCCGGACTCGACCGCCACGCCCTTGGCCGTGCCGACCACGCGCCACCCGGAGTCCGCGTCGTCGACGTCGACCCACGCGCCGGTGTCGTCGCGGTACTGGACGCGGAAGCGCATCGACAGCCGCGCGCCCTTCGGCGTCGCCGGCATCGCCGCGCGGATCCCGATCGTCTCCGGCTGCTTGGGCGAGTCGCACACGTTGACGGTCGCCCACACGCCGTCCGTGTCACGCCGCTTCGCCGACGCCGCCGACGGCAGCAGCAGGGCGAGCAGGAAAGCTAGGGACAGCGCGTATCGCATCGAAGGGCAGGACAATCTAGCACCGATTCTGTGATGGATTCCGAGCGCGACCGTAGTACGGGTGTGACGACGGCCAGCACGGCGACCCTCCCCGCCGGCGCGGTGCGCGCGCTCGACTTCGACGCGCTCTACCGCGCCGCCCGGGACGACGTCTTCGCCTACACCGCGACGCTGCTGAACGACCGCGGCGCGGCCGAGGACGTGACCGCCCTCGCGTTCGAGCGGGCGTACCGCCGCCGCTCGCGCTTCGACGCCCGCCGCGGCAGCCCGCGCGCGTGGCTGTTCGGCATCGCGCGCAACGCCGCGCTCGACGAGCTGCGGCGACGCAGGCGCGCCGCGACCACGCCGCTCCCGGAGGCCCGGCCCGAGCCCGCCCCGGACGAGGCGGCCGAGCAGGCCGCCGAGCGCGACGCGGTCCGCCGCGCCCTGCGCAGCCTCCAGGCCCGCGACCGCGAGCTGATCGCCCTCAAGTACCACGCCGACCTGTCCAACGCCGAGATCGCGGCGGTCGTCGGCGTCACCCCGTCCAACGCCGGCACGCAGCTGCACCGCGCGATGACCAAGCTCCGGGAGGCCCTCGATGCCTGACCTCGAGACGCTGCTCCGCGACGTCCGCCCCACGCCGGACCCGGCGTTCACCGCCCGGCTCGACGCCAAGGCCGCCGCCGGCTTTCCGCGCCGCCGCCGCGCGCCGCGGCTGCGCGCGCACTTCGCGGCGCTCTCGCTGGCCACCGCGACGGCGGCCGGGCTGGTGCTGATCGTCGTGCTGATCGGGCGCCACGTCCAGACCGGCGGCGACGACAGCGCCACCACCGCGTCGGCGCCCAGCGAGGCCGCCCGTGACGCCGCCGGCGGCTCCGCCGCCGCGCCGATGTCGCCTGAGCGCCGTGCCGTGCTGCGCAATGCATCGCTCACGCTGTCCACAACCCCCGGGAACGTCGAAAAGACCGCTGATCGTGCGATTTCGATCACGGACGCGCTCGGCGGCTACGTCGCCAGCTCGTCGACCGACATGAGCGGGGACCACGCGAGCGCGCAGCTCCAGCTCAAGCTCCCCACCGACCAGCTCGACACCGGCCTCGCCCAGCTCTCCAAGCTCGCGCACGTCAAGGCGCGTTCACAGCAGGCGCAGGACGTGACCGACCAGCGCTCGACGCTCGAGGCGCGCGTGCGCGACGCGCGCGCGGACCGCGACGGCCTGCGCGCCCGCCTGCGCAAGGCGGCGACCGACGCCGAACGCGCCAAGCTGCGCGCGAAGCTCGACCGCGCCACCCGGCGCGTCACCAGCGCCGAGCGCGACGTCGCCCGCATCAATCGCGACACGTCCTACGCCACCGTCGACCTCGCCGTCGAGGGGACCCGGGAGCCCGCCGCGGCGGTCCCCGGCGGCCGCTGGACCCCCGGCGACGCACTCAAGGACGCCGGCCGCGTGCTGGAGGTGATCGCGGGCGTCGCGCTGATCGCGCTCGCGATCCTGATCCCGGTCGCGATCCTCGCCGCGCCGACCGCGCTCGCCGGCCGTGCCCTCACGCGCCGCCGCCGCGAGCGCGCGCTGCAGGCGTCATGAGCGACACTTACCCGTGTGACGCACGCGCAGGAGACCGTCGAGCTGCTCGGCCAGGTGCCCGTCCTGGCCGCGCTGCCCGCGCCGGACCTCGAGCAGGTCGCGGGCGTGTGTCACCCGCGCCGCTTCGGCGCGGGTGAGGTGATCTTCCGCGCCGGCGACGAGTCCAACACGTGCTACATCGTCCGCGGCGGCCACGCGCGGGCGATCCGCGAGCACGTCGACGGCCGCCAGATCACGCTCGCCACGTTCGGCCCCGGCGACATCTTCGGCGAGCTGGCGATGTTCGACGACGAACGCCGCTCGGCCACCGTCGAGGCGATCGACACGCTCGACGCGCTGGCGATCCTCGGCCCCGACATGCGCCGGCTGATGCTGCGCCAGCCGCAGCTCGCGGTCTCGCTCGCCGCCGCGCTCAGCCGCCGCCTGCGCTCGACCAACGAGCGGCTCGCGAGCCAGTCCTTCCAGACCGTCCAGAGCCGCGTCGCGAACGTGATCGCCCAGCTCGTCGACCGCGCCCAGGCCGAGGGCGCCGCGGACACCGACGTGCCGATCACCGCCACCCAGGCCGACCTGGCGATGCTCGCCGGCTCCTCGCGCGAGTCCGCGTCCCGTTTCCTGGCCACGCTCGAGCGCGCGGGCGTGATCTCCCAGGGCCGCGGCCGGCTCGTCGTCCACGATCCCGCGGCCCTGCAGAACTATGTCTATTGAGCTCGAGACGTCCTACGGCGGCGTGGTGGTGCGCGGCGAGGAGCTGCTCGTGATCACGCCCGCGGGCAAGCGCGTGACCGGGCTGCCGAAGGGCGGGATGGAGCGCGGCGAGACGCCCGAGCAGTCGGCGGCGCGCGAGGTCCGCGAGGAGACCGGCGTGGTCGCCAGCGTGCTGGCGCCGCTCGGCGACGTCCACTACACGTACCGGCGCGGCGGCCGGCGCGTGCGCAAGACCGTGCACTTCTTCCTCTGCGAGTACGTCAGCGGGTCCACCGCCGACCACGACCACGAGGTCGACGACGCCCGCTGGATCCCGCTGCGGTCCGCGCGCGAGCAGCTCAGCTACCCGGGCGAGCGCGCGCTGATCCACGGCCTGTTGTCCAAGACGCCCTCCGGCCGCTAGGCTGCCGCCCGTGCAGGTCCTCAACTTCTACTCCACGGTCTTCGCCGACCAGATGAAACGCGGGCGCAAGACGGCGACGATCCGGCTGGGCGACAAGCGGCATAAGTACCGCAAGAACCAGGTCGTGCTGGTCACCGTCGGCTACCAGTACTCCCCGCGCGAGAAGCTGTTCCACGCGGTGATCGACAACGTGGAGGTCAAGCGGGTCAAGGACCTGTCTCCGCGCGAGATCGAGCACGACAACCCCGAGTTCCGCCGCACCGAGGAGCTCGTGCACTTCCTGCAGCAGATCTACGACCGCGAGATCGGGCTCGACGACACCGTGACCGTCGTGCGCTTCTCGCAGATCGTCGAGAACCCGCCGGACTTCCAGGACCGGCTGCGAGGCGTAGGCGGCGCCCAGAACTAGGGCGCGACATCCCCTTCGTCCCGCCCCGATCACCCGGCCTCAAGGCGCTCGCCGCGCTGGCCGGCGCGCTGCTGTCGCTCCTCGTCGGGGTGAGCGCGGCGAGCGCGTGCTCGTGCGTGCGCATGCACGCCGCGAACCTGCTGGGCCGGGCGCCGGCGGCGCTGGTCGGGACGGTCGAGGCGCGCGATGCGGCCGCGAACGGGTCGCTGAGCTACACGATCCGCGTCGAGCGGGCGGTGAAGGGCTCCTTCGGCGAGCGCGTGACCGTGCACTCCGGGCTCACGTCCTGCCAGGTCTCGCTGGAGACCGGCGCGCGCGTGGGCCTGTTCCTGAACCCGGGCGCGAGCGGCGAGTGGACCGCCTCGGCGTGCGGCGTCGTCGACCCCGACGCGCTGCTGGCCGCCGCGAAGCTGCCGGCGCCGGGCGGGACGCCGCGGTTCGTCGCCGCCGTCCGCGCACCCGGCACCGACGCGGTCGGCCTGACCGCGGCCGGCCGACCCGCCGCCTACGGACTGCCGCAGCGCGGGTCGACGACGGTGCAGGCGAGCTGCGGCGGACGCGTCGTCGCGGCCGCCAAGCGGTACGTGTACTCGCGCGGGCTGCCGAACCTGGACGCGTTCGGCGCCGTCCAGGTCCCGCTGCGCGACGTGCTCGCGCTCGGCTGCAGCGGGCGGACGATCTGGGCGGCGGGCTCGGACGGGCTGGTCTCGATCCGCGGCACCGACGTCCGCGTCCTGCGCCGCTTCAAGGCCAGCGCCGTGGCGATCGACGGCGCCCGCGCGTACGCGGCGACGCCCGGCGCGGTCAAGGTCGTCACGCTGACCACCAATCACCTCAAGACCGTCCGACACCACGGCCAGTTCGCTCAGCTCTCGGTCAGCGGTGGCCGCGTCGCCGGGCGGCTGAAGGCCGGCGGCGGCGCGATCCTGTCCGGCGCGAGCAGCCGCGCGGCCGGCCCGCTGACCTGGCTCGACCGCTCGCACCTGCTCGACGGCCGCCGCGGCCTGGTGCTCGACGCCCGGTTGCGGCCCGTGCGGCGCGTGAACGTGAAGGGCACCGTGCTGGCCGTCGAGGGCGGCGCCGCCTATGTTGGCGACGGCAACATCGTCCGCCGGCTGCCCCGGGGCGGCAAGCGCGCGACCGAGTTCGCGCGGCTGCCCGGCAAGGTCCTCGCGCTGACCCCCGCGCCGGCGACGGCCGCCGCCGCTTGGCACTCATGTGAATAGAGTGCCAAGCCGCCCTTGACGCTCGCGCCATTCGTCGTATCATGCACGGCCGTTGGCACTCACCCAGTGAGAGTGCCAAAGCGTTCACGCTGGTACCGAACTGAGTGGAGGTCACTCAATGAAGCTCAAGCCGCTCGGCGATCGTCTGATCGTCAAGGCCGTCGAGGAGGAAGCGACCACCGCCTCCGGCATCGTCCTGCCTGATACGGCCAAGGAGAAGCCGCAGAAGGGCAAGGTCCTGGCCGTCGGCGAGGGCAAGCTCGACGACAACGGCCAGCGCGTGCCCCTCGACGTGAGCGAGGGCGACGAGGTCCTGTACTCCAAGTACGGCGGCACCGAGATCACGGTCGACGGCGAGGATCTTCTGGTCCTTCGCGAGTCCGACGTCCTCGCCAAGGTCGCCGGCTGAGACCCGGGCAAATAGGAGACCTGACACATGGCTCATAAGGAACTGAAGTACGACGTCGAGGCGCGCAAGGCGCTCGAGCAGGGCGTCGACGCGGTCGCCAACGCGGTCAAGGTGACGCTCGGCCCGCGCGGCCGTTACGTCGTCCTCGACAAGAAGTTCGGCGCGCCGACCATCACCAACGACGGCGTCACGATCGCTCGTGAGATCGAGGTCGAGGACGTCTTCCAGAACCAGGGCGCGCAGCTCGTCCGCGAGGTCGCCACGGCGACCAACGACGTCGCCGGCGACGGCACGACGACCGCGACCGTGCTCGCCCAGGCGATCGTCCGCCAGGGCCTGAAGAACGTGGCCGCTGGTGCCAACCCGCTCAGCCTCAAGCGCGGCATCGAGCTCGCCGTCGACCAGGTCGTGGAGCACATCCGCAACCAGTCGAAGGAGATCTCGGGCAAGGACCAGATCGCGCGCGTCGCGACGATCTCGGCCGGCGACGAGGAGATCGGCGACGTGATCGCCGACGCGATCGAGAAGGTCGGCAAGGACGGCGTCGTGAACGTCGAGGAGGGCCAGACGTTCGGCATGGACCTCGAGTTCACCGAGGGCATGCAGTTCGACAAGGGCTACATCTCGCCCTACATGGCGACCGACCAGGAGCGCATGGAGGGTGTCCTCGAGGACCCCTACATCCTGATCGCCAACCAGAAGATCGGCTCGGTCCGCGATCTGCTGCCGGTGCTCGAGCAGGTCATCCAGTCGGGCAAGCCGCTGCTGATCATCGCCGAGGACGTCGAGGGCGAGGCCCTGGCCACGCTGATCGTCAACAAGCTGCGCGGCACGTTCACGGGCGTCGCGGTCAAGGCGCCGGGCTTCGGCGACCGCCGCAAGCGCATGCTCGAGGACATCGCGATCCTCACCGGCGGCGAGGTCATCACCGAGGAGATGGGCCTCAAGCTCGAGAACACGCAGATCTCGCAGCTCGGCCGCGCCCGCCGCGTCGTCGTCGCCAAGGACAACACGACGATCGTCGACGGCGCCGGTGACACCGACGCCATCAAGGGCCGCATCAACCAGATCAAGGGCGAGGTCGAGAACACCGACTCGGACTTCGATCGCGAGAAGCTGCAGGAGCGCCTCGCCAAGCTCTCCGGCGGTGTCGCCGTCGTCAAGGTCGGCGCGGCCACCGAGACGGAGATGAAGGAGAAGAAGCACCGCGTCGAGGACGCGCTGCAGGCGACCCGCGCGGCGCTCGAGGAGGGCATCGTCCCGGGCGGCGGCATCGCGCTCGTCGAGTCCACGGACGCGATCAACCTCGACGCGACCGGCATCGACGACGAGAAGACCGGCATGCGCATCGTCCTGCGCGCGCTCGAGGAGCCGCTGCGTCAGATCGCCGACAACGCCGGCTTCGAGGGCTCGGTCGTGGTCAACGAGGTGCGTCGCTCGGAGGCCGGCGTCGGCCTCAACGCCGCCACCGGCGAGTACGTCGACCTCGTCTCGGCCGGCGTCATCGACCCGGCGATGGTCACGCGCTCCGCGCTGCAGAACGCGGCGTCGATCGCCAAGAACATCCTCACCACCGAGGCGATCGTCGCCGAGGTGCCGGAGAAGGACGGCGGCGCGCCGGGCGGCGGCATGCCCGACATGTCGGGGATGATGTAGTCACCGCCTCACGGCAACGTTTCGAGGGCCCCGTTCGCGGGGCCCTCGGTCGTTAAGCGCGCGAGGTCAGATGCCAGCCGCCGCAGATCTCGCAGCGGTACGCGGTCGTCGCCGTTCCGCGCCCGCGCGGCGCGTTCATCAGCGCGATCGAGCGCGCTTCGGCCTCGGAGTCGTAGCGCTCCTTGGTCGCGCACGTCGACGCCTGCGCGGCACGCGGCCGGAACGTGACCGGCGGCGGAGCGGGAGCGCGGCGGTTGCGGCGCGGCACGCGTCTGGTTCTAGCGCTCGAGCCAGTTGACGTGCAGCGCCCCGCGCTCGTCGAGCGAGGCGTCGACGCGCCAGACGTCGGCCAGCCGCTCCGGCGTCAGCACGTCGCGCGGCGGGCCGGTCGCGGCGCTGCGCCCGTCCGCCATCACGACCACGGTGTCCGCCACCGCGGCCGCGAGCGCCAGGTCGTGCACGACCAGGATCACGGACAGGCCGTCGTCGGCCAGCCCGCGCAGCAGCCGCGCGACCGAGGCGGTCGCGCCCAGGTCCAGGTGCGACGTCGGCTCGTCGGCGATCAGCACGGGTGCTTCCTGCGCGAGCCCGACCGCGATCTGCACGCGCTGCAGCTCGCCGCCGGACAGCGTGGTCAGCTTGCGGTCGGCGAACTCGGCGACCGCGGTGCGGTGCAGCGCGCGGTCGACCGCGTCGCGGTCGTGGCGCGTCGGGCGCCCGAGCGGCTTGATGTGCGGGGAGCGGCCGAGCTCGACCGCCTCGCGCACGGTCACGCCCGCCGGTACCGGCGAGCGCTGCGGGATGAACGCGCGCAGCCGCGCGATCCGCCGCCCGCGCAGCTCGTGCAGCGGCGTCCCGCTCCAGCGGACGTCGCCCGCCGCCAGCTTCTGCAGCCCGGAGACGGCGCGCGAGAGCGTCGACTTGCCGGCGCCGTTGGGTCCCACGACCGCGACCAGCTCGCCGGCGTGGACGCGCAGGTCGGCCCCGTGCAGGATGTCGGCGTCGCCGATGCGCACGCGCACGTCGGTCGCCTCCAGCAGCGCGGTCATACGGCTTCCCGCAGCAGCCACAGGAACAGCGGCACGCCGAGCACGACCATCAGCGGGCCGACCGGCAGCTCGATCGGCGCCAGCACGGTGCGGGCCAGCGTGTCGGCCGCGGTCAGCAGCGCCGCGCCGGTGACCGCGCTGGCCGGGATCACGAACCGGTGCGAGGACGTCCCGGACGCCAGCCGCACCAGGTGCGGGATCACCAGCCCGAGGAAGCCGAGCAGGCCGGCCAGCGCGGCGGCGCTGGACGCCAGCAGCGCGGCCGACGCGGCCGCCAGCAGCCGGACGCGCCGCGGGCGCCCGCCGAGCGACGCGGCGACGTCGTCGCCGAGCGCGAGCCGGTCCAGCGGGCGCGCCAGGAAGACGGCCAGGATGAAGCCGACGGCGAAGTAGGGCGCGACCGTGCGCAGCGAGCCCCAGCCCTCCGAGCTCAGCCCGCCGGCGAGCCAGAAGACCGCCGACTGCACGCGGTCGCTGTAGGCGACCATCAGCGACGTCGTCGCGGCCCCGAAGAGCGCGCTGATCGCGATCCCGGCCAGGATCACGCGCCCGATCGAGCCCGCGTGCGGGCCGGACCAGCCGATCGTGAACACGATGCCCGCGGCCAGCACGCCGAACGCGAGCGCGCCGATCGGCAGCAGCGCGATCGCGCTCGGCCACACCAGCAGTGTCAGCATCGCGCCGAAGCCGGCGCCGCCGGTCACGCCGATCACGTCCGGCGACGCCAGCGGGTTCGCCAGCGCCCCCTGCAGCAGCGCGCCGGCGACGCCGAGCGCGGCGCCGACGACCACCGCGCTGACGGTGCGCGGGAGCCGCAGCTCGGTGATGATCTGCTTGAGCGGGCCCTCGCCCTCCTGGCCGCTCAGCGAGCGCCAGATGTCGCCGAGCGGCACGTGCACCGCGCCGAACGCCAACGAGGCCGCGGCCGCGGCCAGCAGCGCGGCCGCGGCGACGGCGACCACCGAGAGGCGTCGGGCGGACAAGGCGCTAGTTCTTCAGGAACTTGCGGCGGACGTCGCGGATCGTCGAAGCGACGCCCGGATACGGCTGCAGGAGCGAGTTGCCGGTCGCGACGTACACGCGATTGCGGCGGACCGCGTTCGTGTTGCGCCAGTTCGGGTTGTTGCGGTAGTAGGAGGCGAGCTTGGAGATCGAGCCGGGGTTGCCGTGCGGCACGGCGATGATGATGTCCGGGTTGCGCTTGACCACGATCTCGTCGGAGATTCTGGCGGTTCCGCTCGGCGACGTCAGCCCCTGGGTCAGCAGCGTGCCGCCGGCCTGGCGCACGACGTCGCCGCCCCACGAGTTCGCGAGCATCGCGTACGGCGTCCGGCCGACGCCGAGGATCACCAGCACGCGCGGGCGGCTGCGGATGCCGCGCTTGGCCGCGGCCACGTCGGCCTCGATCTTGCGGGCGAGCTGGTCGGCGGCGCGCGTGCGGCCGAGCACGCGGCCGATCGCGCGCGTCTCGGAGCCGATCGCGGCGACGCTGTTCGGGTCGCTCTCGTAGACGGTCATGCCCATCCGGCGCATGGCGGGCGTGCCGCGCTGCCAGGTCTTCGAGGACAGGACGACCTTCGGCCGGTAGGCCGCGAGCTGCTCGAGGTTGGGCCCGAGCGGGTGGCTGAGCCTGAGCACCGGGACGCCGCGCAGCGACCCGATGTACTGGTCGGTGCCGCCGAGCGTCTGCCCGATGGCGACGGGACGCACGCCGAGGCGGGTGATCGTGGACGCGGAGAACGGTGTCAGGGCGACGACGCGCGGCGCCGCCTCAGCGGCGGGAGCAGCCAGCGCGGCCGTCGTGATGGCGATGGCCAGGGACGCAAGAAGCTTCATGCGGTCGGTTAGGTTACCCTAAGACGGTGTGTTAGGGTCCCGCATTCCCGTCCGGGACGGTCGGGTTTGTCTCATGACTCTACGTCGTTCATTTCTCGCGGTGCTGTGCGCCGGCGGCGTCGCCGCGGCCGCACCTGCCACCAGTCTCGCCACGCCCTCGCCCGCCGCTCTGAAGCTCTCCGCAGCGGGCAAGCGCGCTCTCGCCGGGCAGTCCATCAAGGTCACGCCCGCGACGCTCAAGGTCGGCACCTGGAGCGTCGGCTCGTCCGCCAAGATCGGCCTCAACGGCTCGCTGCACTTCAAGCGCGGCAAGCGCTCGGTCACCGCCACCAGGCTGCAGGTCACGATCGGGCGCAGCTCGTCGTACGTGTTGGCGCGGCTCGGCAAGAAGAACGTGCGCCTGTTCGCGGTCACGCCGTCGCGGCCCGCCGTGCTCGACGCGCCGCAGAAGCGGGCGTCGCTGACGGGGCGCTTCGCGCTCACGAAGCCGGCCGCGAAGCGGCTGAAGTCGAGCCTGAAGCTCAAGCGCGCGCTCAAGACGAGCGCGCTCGGGACGCTGACCGTCGCCGTCGCGCCGGACCCGGCGCCCGCGCCGGTCGCCACGCCGACGCCGCTGTCCTCGCCGCCGCCTTCCCCGATCGTGCAGCCGGGCGTCAGCCCGACGCCCACGGCGACGCCGATCGTGACGCCGACGGCCACCCCCACGGCGACCGCGACCCCGGCGCCGACCACGTCCGCGACGCCCACCCCGACGCCGGGCGTCACCGCGACGCCTGGGCCGAGCATGGACTGCGCGGACCGCTTCGCACAGACCCCGCCCGGCGTCGTCGACTGGTTCGGCTGCGACCTGCCGGGCAGCTTCGACCTCAGGTCGTGGACCACCTACATCCTCGGTCCGAACGTCTCCGTGTGCGAAAACGCGCCCGGCACGATCACGCCCGGCGTCGGCGCGTCGCGGGTCGTGGTCGGCGAGGCGTTCGACCATCGCTTCCCGATCCTCGAGAGCGAGACCCGGCCGGACGGCTCGATCGTGATCGCCACGGCCGGCAACGTCGCGTACCGGATGCCGCTGCACGGCATCGAGGAGTCGATCGGCTGGTTCCGGATCGTGATCGACCCTGGTGGGCAGACCGGGACGGTCTACGCGAGCGGGACGTCGAAGCCGCTCGACACCAACCCGGACGTCTGCACCGCTCCGGTGCTCCCCTACGGCGAGCAGGCGGTGCTGACGCTGAACCTGGCCGGGATCACGCCGGTGATCGCGGACGGCTACAAGCGCTGGGTGCACGTGCCGGCGAAGATCGCCTCGGGCGTCAAGGTCATCGGCGGCGGAGGTCCCTTCTACGGACCCGGCACGGCGTGGGGCTCGTTCACGTTCGCGGTACCGGTCGGATGATCCGCGCCACGCTGCTCGCGGGCGCCGCGCTGGCGCTGCTCGCGCCCACGACCGCCGCGGCGCAGTCCGCCGGCTCGCTGACGATCACCGTCAACCCGCGCGCCGAGAAGACGCTCAAGGCGCGCGGGGTGACCCTGAGCGCCACCGGCAAGGCGACGCGCAAGGGGCGACGCGTGCAGCTGCCGCTGTCCAAGCTCGACCGCAAGTCCCTGCGGACGGCGGGCACACTGCGGCTGCGGGCCCGCAAGCGCACCGCCACGCTCGGTACGCCGCGCCTGGAGCTCGGATCCAAGCCGCGCGTGACGGCCCTGCTGTCCGGGCGCCGCACGACCGTGCTGACGCTCGCGGTCGCACCGCTGACCGACGCAACCGGGGTGACGCTGGAGCGCACGGGCGCCTCGCTGACCGCGAAGGCCGCAAAGACCATCGCGCGCCGGCTGCGGGTCAAGACGGTGCCGCGGAGCAACTTCGCGACCGTCACGGCGATCGGCAACTTCCCGGCGACCACGCCCTCGCTGCCGCCGAGCGCGCCCGCGCTGCCCGGTGCGTGCCGCTCGACGACCGCGGCCGGCACCGCACCGACGCCGCCGCAGGGCGAGCCGCCCGTCAAGGCCGCGCCGGCCGGGGCGCTGGGCGTCGTGAGCGCCACGATCAGCTGGCATCCGCGTGAGTCGTTCGTCCGCTACATCAACGCGGCGGAGGGCACGAGCGCGAGCAACGGCGCCGCGGCGGAGCCGCCGACGGTCGAATCGGGCACGACGGTGCCGCTCGTGTACGGCTTTGCCTTCACGCCGACCGGCGGCTGGTGCGATCCCGCCACGGGCTCGACCCGGCTGACGTTCACCGGCACGGTGGCGTTCAGCTACAAGGCGCACGGCATCGACCTGCGCGTCAACGACCCCGAAGTCGAGCTCGATGGCCCCGCCTCGCGCTTGATCTTCCGGATGACCGGCTCGGGCAACACCGACGGCGGCAACCGCCGCTCGGTCGTCGAGACGCTCGACGTCTCGCGCGCCGCCGCCGTTCGCGTCGAGGGCAAGACCATCACCTACGAACGGATTCCCGCGGCCGTGCCGCCGGGTGCGGCGGACTCGGTCTTCGCCGGCTACTACCTCCCGGGCGACCCGTTCGGGTGGGTCTCCATCTCCTTCACCACCGGTTAGCGACACGTGTCTTGATCTTGGGGACACGCGTCGCTAAGGTCGGCGGCGTGACCGCCTTCCCCACCGACCATGTCGCCCCCGCCGAAGTCCTGACCGGGCCTGCGCCGCTCGCGCCCGTTGAGCCTGCGCCCCTACGCAGCCCGGCCGAGGAGGCGCGCACGATCGTCGCCAACGGCAAGCTGGCGGCGCTCGCCACCGCGAGCGAGGACGGTGCGCCCTGGGCGTCGCTCGTCATCTACGCCCCGCTCGAAGACGGCTCGCCCGTCCTCTGCCTCTCGACGCTGGCCGAGCACGGCCGCAACGTCGTCCGCGACCCGCGCGCGAGCCTGGTGATCGGCCAGGCCGACGTCATCGGCGACCCGCTCGACAGTGGCCGCGTGACGCTCGCCGGCGAGCTGGTGGAGGTCGAGGGGGACGAGCTGGAGGCGGCCAAGGCGGCCTACAAGCGGGCCGCGCCGGCGTCCGGCCTGTACGGCAATTTCCCCGACTTCACGTACTACGTGCTGCGGATCGACCGGGTGCGCTGGGTCGGCGGTTACGGCCGCATGGACTCCGCCGACCCGGGCCAGTACCGTGCCGCCGCGCCGGACCCGTCCGCGCCCGGCGCGGACTACGCGATCCGCCACCTCAACGAGGACCACGCCGATGCGCTGCTGCAGATGGCGCAGCAGCTCGGCGGCTACCCCGACGCGACCAAGGCCAAGGCCGTGCGGATCGACCGCCTCGGCCTCGACCTGCGCGTGACCACGCCGCGCGGCACCAGCGAGACGCGGCTCGCGTTCGCCGAGCCGGCGACCGCGCCGGGCGACCTGCGCGTGGCGACGGTCGAGCTGGCCAAGCGGGCGCGCGGCGCGAGCTGATCGCCGGCCGGTCGAGCTCGGCGGCGCCGAGCTCGACCGCGTTCAGCGCCTACGGGCCGACCCAGGTGGCGGCGAAGTAGACCTGCTCGAGCGAGCCGGCGATGTTCAGGTCCGTGCCGGAGTTCTGCGCGGCGTTCACGAACGCGGCGGTGCCGGCCTCGAAACGGTCGATCGTCGTCAACGACTGGAGCGTCGGCGTCCCGGTCATCGCCGGCGTGGTCGTGCCGCCGGAGATGCGGCCGTTGAGGCCGTTGATGCGCAGCGACCGGTAGCCCAGACCGTTGTCCTGCGTGCCGGCGAGCGACGGATCGGCCCAGCGCACGCCGGCGCTGAGCACGTAGGTCCCGGTGCGCGGGAACTTGATGCAGATGTCGGTGGCGCACTGCGTGATCTGGTTGTTGTCCGCGCTGAAGAAGCCGCCGATGTCGTACGCGCGCGTGCCGCTCGCCGCCGACCACGGGATCGTCGCCTGGCTGACGCCCGAAGCGATGCTGTAGGTCGTCCCGCTGCCGCGGATCAGCCGCACCGTCGGGAGCTGGCCGAGCTTCGCGGCGCCGACCGCGCCGTCCGCGATCGTCGCGGCGTCGACGGCGCCGTCGGCGAGACCCGGGTTCGGGTAGTCGCCGGTCAGCGCGCCGCCCGCGGGGCCCTCGGCGGGACCAGCCGGGCCGGTGGCGCCCGTGGCGCCCGTAGGACCAGCCGGGCCGGCGGGACCGGCGGGACCGGCGGCGCCCGCGGGAAGCTCGCCGGCCGCGAAGTCCTTGGCCCGCAGGCTGCCGTCGGCGACCTTCGCCGAGTCGATCGCGTTGTCACGCACCTTCGCCCGCGTGATGGCGTTGTTGCGCACCTTGGCGGACGTGACGGACTTCGCCTTGATCTGGGCGCTCCCGACGCTGTTGCGGGGCAGGCTCACGGCGGCGTACGACGTGCCTCCGAGGGCGATGAAGAGCGCTACGAGCGCGATGTGGTGGCGGCGAACGTACCGCAGTATCTGGTGCATTAGGCGACCCTAACACTAGATTCGGGTCGGGTCACGAGCTTTGGCAAGCACACCGCACTACCGCCTGGACTCGATCGACCGGGCCGGCGCCCTCCCCGACGGCCTAGGATCGAAGCGACATGCCGCAGATCGACGCGCCCACCGTCGCCGAACACCGCGCCCAGCAGCGGGAGGCGCTGCTCGACGCGGCCGAAGCCATCCTGCTCGAGTCCGGCCACGCCGCGCTGACGTTCCGCGCGCTCGGCGACCGCACCGGGCTCGCGCGCAACTCGATCTACCGCTACTTCGGCTCGCGCGACGACCTGATCGCCGCGCTCTGCGAGCGCGACATGCCGCGCTGGCTGGAGGAGCTCGACGCGGCGATGCACGCCGCCGGGGACCGCGACGCGCGGGTCGCCGCGTTCGTCTCCACGCAGCTGCGGCTGGTGGCGCAGGGCAGCCACCGGATGGCGGAGCTGCTCGGCGACGCGCCGCTCGGCCCCGCCGTGCGCGCGCGCATCAACGCGCTCGCCTACCGGCCCGCGTCGCTGCTGGAGCCCGAGCTGGGGACGGACGAGCCGGAGCTGGTCGCGCAGCTCGTCCAGGGCGTCGTCAACGCCGGCGTGCGGCTGCTGCACGGCCGCGCGACGATCGAGCACGTCGAGCCGCTGACCGTCGAGCTCGCGCAGACGCTCGTGCGCTCCCGATGAGGAGCTTCGCCGAGCTGCCGGCGCAGGTCGCGGCGCTCGCGCACGAGCACGAGCGGGTCGCGTTCGTGCTGCTGGACGCGTTCGGCTGGGCGTTCGTGCAGCGCCACGCCGACCATCCGTTGCTGCGGCGGATGGCGATCGAGCCGATCGCGTCGCAGTTCCCCTCGACCACCGCGGCGCACCTGACCACGGTCTACAGCGGGCGTCCGGTGACCGAGCACGGGATCTACGAGTGGCAGATCTACGAGCCGGCGCTGGACGCGATCGTGCTGCCGCTGCCGTTCGTGGACACGCGCGGCGAGCCGCTCGCGCTCGACCCGCGCGCGATCGTCCCCGCGCCGTCGTTCTTCGAGACCCTCGACGTGCCGGTCACCGCGCTGCAGCCGGACGCGATCTGGCCGTCCACCTACAGCTCGGCCGCGCTCGCCGGCGCGCGCGTGGAAGCGTTCGAGACGCTCGCCGACGGCGTCGCCTGGCTCGGCCGCGAGCCCGGCCTCACCTACCTGTACTGGGACGCGATCGACGCCGCCGGGCACCGGTACGGCCCGGCGAGCGCCGAGTTCGACGCCGCGGCCGCGGCCGCGCTGGATCTGCTCGCGGACGTGCGCGACACGCTGCTGGTCATCACCGCCGACCACGGGCAGATCGACGTGAGCGAGATCGACTACGTCGACGCCGCCTGGCCGCCGCTGCGCGAGCACCTGCGGCGCGCGCCGGCCGGCTCCGCGCGCGATCTGTTCCTGCACGTCAGCGACCCGCCGGCCGTCGTCGAAGGCCTGCGCGAGGCGCTCGGCGAGCGCGCGGAGGTCCACCTGGCCGCCGACCTGTTCCCCGCCGCCGGGGAGCGCCTGCGGGCCCGCCTGGCGGACGTCTGCGTGCTGCCCGCGCCCGGGCGGATGGCGTGGCTGGAGGCCTACCCGTCGCGCCAGCTGCGCTTCAAGGGCCACCACGGCGGCCGCACCGCCGCCGAGGCGGAGACCTGGGTCGGCATCATCCAGGCATGAACTCCGGCGTCACCTACACCGCGCTCGATCCGGACAGCGAGGAGCGGTTCATCCCGCTCCGCCGGCTGCTCGGCGTCACGAGCTTCGGCCTCAACCAGATCCTGCTGCGTCCCGGCCAGCGCGGACGCATCCACCGCCACGCCCACCAGGAGGAGGTCTACCTGGTCCTGCGCGGCACGCTCACGCTGGTGATCGAAGGCGAGCCGCGCGAGCTCGGCCAGGGCGAGCTGGCCCGGGTCGCGCCCGACGTGCGCCGCGTGATCGCCAACCGCGGCAATGAGGACGTGCTGCTGATCGCGCTCGGCGGCGCCGGCGAGCACGAGGGCCGCGACGGCGAGGCCTTCGAGAGCTGGGAGCAGACCGAGGGGCGCCCGCCCCAGGAGGTCCCGCTGCCGGCGGACGAGCGCTAGTCGCCCTCGAAGCGCCAGCCCGCGCCCCGGCAGGCGGTCCGCACCTGCTCGAGGTCGAACATCTGCAGCGGGATCGCCTCCTTGGAGCCGCTGGTCGTGAGGAACAGCAGCCGGTCGCTGCCGCCGAGCAGCGTCTGGCGCACGGCCAGCGTGCCCGGGGTGAGCGTCAGGCCCGCCTGGCCACGGTGGCGGAAGACGATCGCCTCGGGCGTGATCTCCAGCCGCGCCGGGTGCCGGCGAAACCACACCCATCCGGCCAACGTGACCGCCAGCAGCACGCCGAAGACGCCGACGACGGCGATCGAGCCGGCCCCGCGCACCAGCGCGACCGCCAACACCAGCGTCAGAAAGCCCCAGAGCACGTCCACCCGGCGGGAGCGCTCCGGGACCAGCGTCACGGCCGGCGCGCCTCGACCGGCCAGCGCTCGACCGTCCCGTCCTCCTGCACGGCGTGCAGCGTGCTGTGCAGGTTCACGGTCGGGTCGACGTGCGAGGGGACGAGCAGGATCGCGTCGCCGACCGCGAGCGGGCAGTCCGGCGGCACGCGCAGCGTCGCGTGCTCGTCGGCCAGCCCGACCACCTCGAGCGTCGCGTCGACCGCGCGCGGTAGCCCGTACTCCACGCTGAGCGCCTTCAGGCCCGCGTCGGCGACCGCGCGCGTGCCGTTGCGCGACACGATCGTCGCGCGGCAGAACAGCGCGAGCTCGAACGGCAGCCCGAGCCGCTCGTAGCTGGCGTCCATCAGCACGTACGAGCCGGCCTGGATCTCGTCCAGCGCCGTCGAGAGGTCGTACGTGCCGGTGCCGCCGCCGGAGACCAGCTCGCAGCCCAGCAGCGCGCGCAGGCGCTCGAGGATCGCCGTGGCGCGGGCGACGTGCGCCTCCCGCGCGGCACGGTCGGGCAGCAGGACGGCGTGGCCCTCGTAGCCCTGCAGGCCGCGCAGGCGCGGGCCGGCGAGGCGGGCGAGCGCGACGATCGCGTCCTCGTCGTCCGGGTCCAGCCCGCAGCGGTGCTGGCCGACGTCGACCTCCACCAGCACGTCCACGTCGAGCCCGGCGAGCAGCTCGAGGTGCCGCGGGCTGTCGATCGCGACCGTGATCCGGGCGTGCTCGGCGGCGCGCGCCAGCGGCGCGACGTCCACCACCTCGTTGGCGACCAGGACGTCGTCGTGCAGCCGGGCGGCGACCTCCGCCTCCCAGGCGGTCGCGCACGTGATCCCGGCGCAGTCGCCGCCCGCGAGCTGCAGCCGCATCAGCTCCGGGCACTTGTGCGCCTTGAAGTGCGGGCGCAGCCGCGGGCGCACGCCGGCGAAGTGGCGCGAGGCGCGCTCGACGTTGCGCCGGGCCGCCGCGACGTCCACCAGCAGGGCCGGCGTCGGCGCGTCCTGTGTCGCGGAGAGCAACATTCAGACGCGGAGCCTAATAGGGTGCGTGGGGAGTGGACGATCTCGCGTTCGTGTCCGCCGCGGAGACCGCCGCGCTGGTGCGCGCCGGCGCCGTCAGCGCGCGCGAGGCCGTGGAGGCGGCGCTGCGGCGGATCGAGGCGCTCGACCCGCAGCTGAACGCGTTCATCCAGGTTGACGGCGAGCGGGCGCTCGCCGACGCCGACCAGGTCGCGCCGAGCGACGCGCAGCCGTTCGCGGGCGTGCCGGTCGCGGTCAAGGGCAACGTCCCCGTGCGGGGCTTCGAGCACAACCTGGGCTCGCGCCTCTTCGCCGGCCGCCGCGCCGAGCACTCCGCGTACCTCGTGCGGCGGCTGCGCGAGGCCGGGTTCGTGATCGTCGGCGTCACCAACCTGCCGGAGTTCGCGATCCTGCCGACCACCGAGCCGCGCCACACCGGCATCACGCGCAACCCGTGGGACCCGTCGCGCACGCCCGGCGGGTCCTCCGGCGGCTCGGCGGCCGCGGTCGCGTCCGGGATGCTGCCGCTGGCGCACGGCAACGACGGCGGCGGCTCGCTGCGGATCCCCGCCGCCTGCTGCGGCCTGGTCGGGCTCAAGCCGAGCCGCGGCCGCGTGTCCTCCGGGCCGGACCTCGGGGACTCGTGGCTGGCCGCGAACGGCGTCCTGACGCGCACGGTGGCGGACACGGCGCTCGCGCTCGACGTGCTCGGCGGCTACGAGGTCGGGGACGCCAACTGGGCGCCGCGGCCGCTGGAGCCGTACGTGACCGCGCTGCGGCGCGCCCCCGGGCGGCTGCGGATCGCGGTCACGGCGTCGAACCCGTTCGGCGCGCCGGTCGACGAGGAGGCGGTGCGCGGGCTGCGGCTCGGCGCCGAGCTGCTGGCCGCGCTCGGGCACGAGGTGGTCGAAGCCGCCCCGGCCTGGCCGGCGCCGGACGCGCTGGACGTCTTCATCGACGTGTTCGGGTCGATGATCGCGCTCGGGATCGACGCCGGCGTGCGGCTGGCGGGGCACGAGCCGGGCGAGGACGAGATCGAGCCGCTCTCGCGCGCGCTCTACGAGCGGGCGAGCGGGACGTCCGCGGTGGCGTACCTGGGCGCGGTCGCGCAGCTGCAGGCGATCGCGCGCGGCCTGGTCGCGTTCTTCGCCGACCACGACGTGCTGGTGACGCCCGCGCTCGCTCAGCGGCCGCTGCCGGTCGGCGCCTGCAACGGGCTGGGCGACGACCCGCTCGCGGACCTCGCCCGCTCCGGGCTGTTCACGCCCTACACGTCGCTGTTCAACGTCACCGGGCAGCCGGCGCTGACGCTGCCGGTCGGCTTCGGCGACGACGGGCTGCCGACCGCGGTGCAGCTGGTCGGCAAGCCGCTCAACGAAGACCGGCTGCTGCAGGTCGCCGCGCAGATGGAAGCCGCGCACCCGTGGGCCCGGTCAAGACCGCCCGCACCGGCCGCGGACTGACGCCGAGCGCCTCGGCGTCCGCGGTCCCGCGCGCGGTCAGCATGTCGACCGTGAGCAGCTGGGCATCGTCCCAGGCGATCGGCGCGGCCGCGCCGGCCAGCAGCTCCTGCGCCCGCAGCGCGGCGCGCAGGCCGCGGCGCGGGGTCGGGACCGTGCGGCGGCGGCGCGTCAGGACGAGCTGGACGAACTCGCGCTGGGTGAGCGTCTGCGGGCCGGCGAGCTCGAAGCGGCCGGGCGCGCGCTCGAGCGCGCTGATCAGGCAGTCGGCGGCGTCCTCGGCGTAGATCGGCTGGGTCCGGGCGGTGCCGGCGCCGGCCAGCGGGACCGCCGGCAGGTAGCCGAGCCGCTCGAGCCAGCGCAGGTGCCGGTCGCCGGGCGCGTAGACGAGCGAGTGCGCCAGCGTGGTGACCGGGATCGCCGCCGCCGCCAGCGCGATGTCGGCGTGGGCCTTCGCGCGCAGCATCCGGTGCTCGTGCTGGGGACTCGCGCCGAGCGGCGTGATCCAGACGAAGCGGCGGGCCCCGACGCGCTCGGCGGCGCGCAGCAGGCGCCAGGTGGCGAGCCCGTTGAGCTCCTCGACCGTCGCCCGCGGCTGGTCGCGCGCGCAGCCCGCCAGGTGGATCACCGTGTCGACGCCGCGCAGCGCGTTGCGCCAGCTCGCCGGATCGGCCAGGTCGCCGATCGCGAGCTGCACGCGCACCCGCTCCGGGCCGAGCCGGCGCGGGTCGCGAACGAGGCAGCGGACGGCGTCGCCGCGCGCGATCAGCCGCCGCGCCACCGCGTGGCCGAACACTCCAGTGGCGCCGGTCAGCAAAAACACGATCCGGCTTCAGCCTATGCCACGATACGGCGCATGGCCTACGTGATCGCCGAGCCCTGCATTGGAACCAAGGACAACTCCTGCGTCGAAGTCTGCCCCGTCGACTGCATCCACCCGACCCCGGACGAGCCCGACTACGACAAGGTCGAGATGCTGCACATCGACCCCGAGGAGTGCATCGACTGCGACGCGTGCGTGGAAGCCTGCCCGGTGGACGCCTGCTTCGCTGAAGACCAGCTCCCGGAGGAGTGGGCGCACTTCGCCGATCGCAACGCGGCGTACTACGCCGGCCGCTAGTGCGGCCGGCGTGGTCTCTACGCCATGGGGAGTGACATGCCCACCGGCTGGGGTGGGCCGGTCTGCACCACTTCGAGCACCGGCAGGTCGATCGGCTTGGCCGGTGCGAGCGCGATCAGGCCGCGGGCGGCGTGGCGGATCGCCTGCGCCGCCGGGTCGTCCGGGTCGACGGCCACGAGCGGGATGCCGGCGTCGGCGTTCGCGCGCAGCGGCATCGTCAGCGGCACCTGCGCCAGCAGCGGCACCTCGAGCTCGTCCGCGAGCCGCTGGCCGCCGCCCTCGCCGAAGATCGGGTAGCGCTCGCCGTCCGGCGCGGTGAAGCCGGACATGTTCTCGATCACGCTCGAGATCTCGAGGTTGACCTTGTCCGCCATCTGCGCGGAGCGGCGCGCGACCTTCTGCGCGGCGTCCTGCGGCGTGGTCACGATCATGAACGTCGCCTGCGGCAGCAGCTGCGCGAGCGTCATCGAGACGTCGCCGGTGCCCGGGGGCAGGTCGATCAGCAGGTAGTCGAGCTCACCCCACGCGACGTCCTCCAGGAACTGCGTGAGCGCCTTGTGCAGCATCGGCCCGCGCCACACGACCGCCTCGTCCTCCTTGAGGAAGAAGCCGATCGAGATGACCTTCAGCCCGTGCGCCTCCAGCGGCAGGATCTTGCGCTCCGCCGAGACCTTCGGGCGCTGGCCGCCGAGCCCGAGCATGCGCGGGATCGAATAGCCCCAGACGTCGGCGTCGAGCACGCCGACCTTCTTGCCCTCGGCGTGCAGCGCCGCGGCCAGGTTGACGGTCAGCGACGACTTGCCCACGCCGCCCTTGCCGGACCCGATGCAGACGACGTTGTCGACCTGCGCCAGCGCGCCCTCAGGCAGCCCGTTCGGGCGGCCGAGCGAGCGCTGCAGGCTCTGCTTCTCCTCGTTGGAGAGGACGTCGAAGCCGACGTTGACGGCGGTGACGCCGTCGACGGACTGGACGGCGCTCGTCACGCCGGTCTGGAAGTGGCCTTTGATCGGGCAGCCGGGGGTCGTCAGCGACACCGTGACGTTCACGGCTCCCTGTTCGGAGATGTCGATGGAACGGACCATCCCGAGCTCGACGATGGAGCGATGGAGCTCGGGGTCGATGACGACCTTCAGCGCCTCGAGGACCTGATCTCTCGTGGGCATGCGACGTATTGTCGCAGGCGCCGATCAGGCCGCCGCGACCGGGCGGCGGGCCGAGGTCGCCAGCCGCGCCAGCATCGCCCAGCGGCGCGCGTCCAGCCACTCCGGCTCGAGGCCGAGCGTGCTCGCGATCTCCGCGTCCGGCACGCCGTGGGAGAGCATGCCGAGGATCGGCAGGTCGCCTTCGTCGAGCCGTTCGCCGAGCGCGCGCAGCGCCCGCGTGTCCAGCGGCGCCGCCGCGCCGGTGCGCAGCGCGTCCAGCAGGGCGCGCGGCGCGGTGGCCTTCGGCAGGACGCCCTCGGCGCCGGCGATCGCGGCGCGGACCGCGAGCGCGGCGTCCGCGAACGCGGAGTAGATGATCACCCGGGGCGCGTCCGGCAGCCCGCGCGTGCGCAGGCACAGCGACAGGCCGTCGTCGTCGGGCAGGTGGAGATCGACGAGCGCCACGTCGGGCCGGGTGTCGGCGATCGCCTCGAAGCCCTCGCGCGCGGTCGCAGCCGTCGCGGCGACGCGCAGGTCGTCCTCGTCGGAGATCAGCCCGCGCAGCCCGGCGCGCACGGCGGGGTGGTCGTCGACGAGCACGATGTCCATCGGGAGACATGCTGCCGTTGGACAGGATGGTGGTCCATCCGGGGGATCCCCCAACCGCGAGGGGAGGGCGCCCCTATGGTTCGACGAGGCCGCGCCGGATCGCGTAGCGGACGAGCTCCACGCGGTCGCGCATCCCGAGCTTGGCCAGGATGTTCGTGCGGTGACGTTCGACGGTCTTCTCGCTGAGCACCAGGTCGGCGGCGATCTCGCGCGTCGTGCGGGCTTCCGCGATCAGCTTGACGATCTCGACCTCGCGCGGGGTGAGCGGGTCGTCGGACGGGGCCTCGCCGCGGCGGGCGCGCTCGACGAAGTCGCGCATCAGGCTCCGCACGGCGCCCGGGTAGAGGAACGGCTCGCCGCGCATGGTGGCGCGGCAGGCCTCGACCAGGTCGCGGTCCGCGACGCTCTTGAGCACGTAGCCGGACGCGCCGGCGCGCAGCGCCTCGAACAGGTACTGCTCGTTGTCGTGCATGCTCAGGATCAGCACGCGCAGATCCTCGCGGCGGCTGGTCAGCTCGCGGGCCGCCTGCAGGCCGGTCATGCGCGGCATCGAGATGTCGAGCACGGCCAGGTCGACGTCCTGTTGCAGGCCGCGTTCGACCGCTTCGGCGCCGTCGCCCGCCTCGGCGACGACGCGCAGGTCGGGCTCGCCCTCCAGCACGAGCCGGAGGCCGCGGCGGACCACCGCGTGATCGTCGGCGAGCAGGATTCGAGTGGTCAGGTTCATGAACCGGGGAGATCGAGGGTGACACGCGCGCCGCCGAGCGGGCCTTGCGCGATCCGCAGGGTCGCGCCGATCAGCACGGCGCGCTCGCGCATGCCGCGCACGCCGCCGCCCTCGCGCGCGTTCGGCGGGTAGCCGTCGCCGTCGTCGTCGACTTCCAGGCGCGGGCGGGTGTTGACGAGCGTGAGCCGCACCTGCGCGCGGCGGGCGTTCGCGTGGCGGGCGACGTTCGTGAGCGCCTCTTGGGCGACCCGGTAGAGGACGAGCTCGGCGTCGCCGTTGAGGCTCGGGAGGCCGGACTGGACGTGGACGGAGACGTCGAGCTCGGAGTGCTCGGCGACGCGCTCGCCCAGGACCATCAGCGCGCTGGCCAGGCCGAGGTCGTCCAGCGCTTCGGGGCGCAGCATGCGCGCGATCCGGCGGATCTCCTCGAGGCTGTCGCGGGCGGTCTCCTGCGCCTCCAGGACGCGCTCGCGCTGTGGCTCGGGCATGTCGCGGGCGGCGCGGCCGAGCTGGAGCACGACGCCGGTGAGGGACTGGCCGACGCCGTCGTGGAGCTCCTGGGCGACGCGCAGCCGCTCCCCCTCCTGGGCCGCGAGCGCGCGAGCGACGCTGTCGCGCCGCTCGGCCTCCAGGCGGCCGAGCATCTCGTTGAAGGCGCCGGCGAGCTCGGCCGCTTCGGAGTCCCCGCCGCCGACGTCAAGCCGGCGGCCGGGCTCCAGCGGGTCGATCCCGCGCGCGAACGCGGTCAGCTGGCGCAGGGGCGCGAGCGCGCGGCGGATCAGCAGCAGGTTGATGGCGAGCATCACCGCCAGCCCGCCGGCGAACACCGCCAGCTCGCGCACGGCGACGTCCTCCGCGCGGGGCGTGAAGACCAGCACGGTGATCGCGCAGGCGGCAGCGAGCACCGCCGCGTTTCCGATGGCCAGGCGCCAGAACAGCGCGGGGCCGCGAGAGGGAGCGGACACGGACCTCTTCCTACTGGATTCGGGCTCCACCGGCACGCCGACCTAAGCGTGCCCGAGGGGGTCTGGCCGCGAGCACGCCGCCAGTGAAACGGTCGGCGATGCCGGTGGGCCCTACGTCCATGTCGCACCGAGAAGGTTGCCGTGCGGAACGGGTCGCGACCATCGGGGGAACCCCGTAATTCCGTATGGGGGGACTCCCAGGTCCGCTTGGGTGGCGGCCTGAGCGTCCCACCGTCGCGACCCCCGCGCGCCGAGGGGCGACGTATCGGCGGTCGGCGCCAGAAAGTGACCACTCGGCGCGCCGTGGGGGGTCCCGGATGACGCGCCGCCGGGATGCGCGCCGCGGGGATGGCGCGACGCGGCGAGGCGCGGCGCCATGCGGGGATGGTGCGGCGAGGCACAACGCGACGGCTGGCGCGGCGGCGCGCGACACGGCGGCGGCGCGCGACACGGCGGCGGCGCGGCAAGGCGCGACGCAGCGGCGCGGTAGCGCGCGACGCGCTCGGCGGCGTGGCGCCACGTGGCGTGCCGGCGGGGCGCGACGTCGCGGCCCGGCGTGACGTCGCGGCCCGGCGGCACGCGCGGGCGCGTTGCCGCTCGTGGCCGAGGCTCCGGCGCGCCGCGAGAAGCGACGTTCCGGCCGCATACGCCAGAAAGTGACCACTCGCCGCGCCGACGTGGCGCGCCGCCGCTCACCGCCGCGGACGACCGCGCGAAACGCGCCCGCCCCCTCACCGCCGCCGTCCGCCGGCACCATCACGGC
>Ga0182736_1001017_pt1 | contig 31981 bp, 53 predicted proteins | sample eDN5th30CKraftBY_FD_128882 | JGI IMG/M metagenome (GOLD analysis project Ga0182736, IMG submission 128882) | Enriched backyard soil microbial communities from Emeryville, California, USA - eDNA 5th pass 30_C Kraft BY (version 2) (version 2) | ecosystem: Environmental > Terrestrial > Soil >...
ATACAACAAAAAAGATATATTTTATATCTAAATGATATATATTATTGTAACTTATTATATATCAATATGATATTTTTTATCACACCCCTAATCCTTTGCTTAATCTAGCGCCAACGCTAAAGAAATCCATGCTGCTTTCTCGGGCTTCGGCGCCCCTGTCGTCAGTTTCGTTTGGAGGTATGGTGGCCAACAGCATGATAATATTGGCGTAACTGAGTCCATCAACTACGTACTCAAATGACCATCCGAAGTATTTGCAGATGTTTCCAATGAAAGCCCATGGGCTTTCTGATCCTGGATATTCTCTATCTTTATCCTTACCTGATTTAGGTATGTTGTAATAAGAAAAAAACGCTTGACGTCCAGCGCCTCCACCACTGCGAGTACTGTAGATTCAAGTTGATCTATTGTCAATTTTTCCATTAATTCTTGCGGCAGGGAATCTGGGCAATCAGGCGCATTATGCACTAGCTCTGCTACTACTCTGGCTGTTACCTCAATATTATTGGTCAGCAGATTATGGATGTTAAGCTTTTCGTCAGTTACTTCCATCTTTACATCTGCCAGCAAAGAGTTTATCCGATGCATTGTCCCAAGAGTTGTTGCAGGCGCATAAAGCATGCTGCCGTCATTTAGTACTGCAATTGATTTCTTCGTGGAAGCAACAGTACTTGATATTGATTTTATTTGTTCTGGTGTCATTGATTGAATGATATATATTTTGAACTATGCTGATTAGCGTAGAAATAGGATTCTCCCGAAGCCATTAGCTTCTTTCTTTCTACTTCGTTGAATGTCCTTTTTACCTGTCCGTACTGATCCATCGAATGGAATAGCTTATCTGAATCGATGACATCCATAAATCTATGAGGTGTAAGCCCTGCGTTATGTATTCTCCTGCTGAGATCAGTATGCTCATATTTTCCTAGCCCAAATTCGGTATCAAATCCACCTACGATGTTCAGGCATTTTCTTGTGAAGTACATCATGCACCCACACCCTAATTGATGTATCATAAATCCGTCATTAACATATCCACTATTCCAAGAGCTGGTGCCCTCCCACCCAGAAGTGAATGTAAAGCATAAGTGGTTAACTCCAGACTGTATATAGGGCAAGTGCCAACCTTCCATTTTCGGATAACAGTCGTCATCAAACAAAAAGATATGATCTGCTCCCCAGTCATAGGCTAGTTCGAAACATTTGTTTTTAGCTCGGGGAATGCCAACCCTTTCGCAAAATCTATAATCCGAATCGCAATATGTAATATCGCTGGCATCGTCCACTATGAACAGCGCCGCACCTTCAGGCAAATATTCTTGTATATGCAGATATGTTGTTGCGAACGCTTCTGGTCTATTTCGAGTTGTTATGCAAATAGCGATTTTAGCATTCATCCCACCAGTCTATTTTAAAGTTCTTATCCGTTAAATATCTCCAGTAAATACTTGGCCTTTTAATAGCGAACTTGATATGAGTGATTATATTTTTCATTTCTTCCAAAATTTACCCGGACATATATCCCATGGCCGGTTCCATGATACACCATCATTTCCTTCAACTTCCCAAGCCTGATCAACTCCTGCTGCACCTGATCCATATAGGTCATAGGACACACAACCGTTTCGCTCCATCAGGTTTTCCCAATCGATCAGCAGTACACCGCGTGTCGGGTGAATGACAACATTGCATAGCGCAATATCACCATGCCAATAACCTTTATTATGAATAGCTATTATCAACTTCCTTAGATCGTCCCTATACTTGATAGATTGGTTTTTAGGAAGGTCAAGAATGGGTGTCAGCTTTTCTGTCCCAAGCCATCCTTCGCCATAACCAACCAGTTTAGGTGCAGCAAATGACAGAGTCTGGTAAGCTAATACTTCTTTCTCCCATTTATCGCGGTAACTTTCAGGATAAACTTTAAGTACCGTGTCTTTCCTTATTTCAACTTCTGCGTAGCCCATTACTTATGTTTAAACCAACTGAAACCATTCCTTTCCTCGGCTTTGAACCTGGTGCAAACCTGTCCTCCATGCCTAAGTTTGTCGTTAAAGTGTTTGCGGACGACGTAGTTGAATGCGCCCATGTCAGTAGTCCCCGCGTCTGGTATCCCGTGGTGCCTGTGATCGTAATAGCAGAAGTAATAAAAGTCTGTTATGGCGCGACAGAATTCGATAACAATCTCGCATTGACCTCCCAATATACCGGCGTTGACAAGTTGGTATTTCTTCCCGTATGCTTTAAAGAAGTCAACTAACGGTGGTGCTTTATGATTAGCCTTCATCCAGCCCCCTTCGTCATCCAAAGTTTTATTTTCGTCACCTGTATATAGATAATCTCCTAATGCACTCCAATCAGGCTCATTAAGCATCTCAACGTCCGATCCATCAACACAGAACACGTTGCCGACCCAATGTTTATTGGCTACAAGCCACTCCCTATAAGACACCCATCTTTGAAAATATGGATTGATTGATGTCTCAACCCTAACGAACTTAACGGCGTCAGTGTCCTCATCTTCTAAGCAATCTGTTAACACGACAACCTTAGCCCCTTTAACACTCTTAATAAGCGGCTGCAACACTTTGCTTTCACTGGCCCACGATCTGTTATCCTGTGTGTCCTTGACGCCATTGAAATAGCACGTAAGAATAACGTTCTCTTTTTCCATGAAAGGGAAATAATAATCTTCATGCCTCCGTTCCATAAATATCTTTTCAGAGTGCTCAACACAGGCGTCGCGTTCTTTTCCTGTTACTGTGCTAACAACCTTTTCATGTTCGTCGAGCGACATAAAGAGTCCTTTGCTACTAGCGATGTCCATATATCTAAATGACGTTAAACCCGCCATGTATATCCTGTCGCTCCACGAAGGGTGCTCACAACCCCACTTGCCGTATACGGTGTCCATCCCCCCGACTCTATCCAATACCTCTCGGGTACAGTAAACCATTACACCGCGTGTTTGCAGGTAGGCGACCTTTGTGCTGTCACGGTATACCTCCCACAAGCCAAAGTTGTAGTTAAGGTGCGGTTCTTTATGGTTTATGTATGGCAAGTGCCAGTTTGGCACCAACGGGTAACAATCATCATCAAATAGAAAGAAATGGGTACAGCCAGCCTTATACAAAAGATCTAGGCATTTGTTCTTTGCGGCCGCAATCCCAGCGTTTTTTTCAAACCGATAATCAGCCTCTTTAACAGGCGTGGTGCTCGCATCGTCCACAACGACTAACACGGCGCCTTTTGGAAGAAACCTTTTTATTTCCTCATGGCTTTTTTTGAATACATCGTACCTGTTATATGTGGTAATGGCAACGCCGACCTTAACGCCTTTGGAGGCGCTGTCTACTTCATCTAATAGGGCTTTGATCTGCTCTATCGTACTCATTGTCCTACCTCCTCCAAATGGCTCTTTAAGCGCTCATAAGTCCATGGACATATAAAATCCATTCCGTTATAAAGCACAACACTCATGTCACACCCATCTTCCCTGTATGGACCAATACCTGCTATTTCATAAAACGTCATTTGCTTTAACTCACAATCCTCAATAGATGTTTCTTTGCCAAGAAGCTCGTTAAGCTCTTCCTCGCCTTCTGGATCGTGATATATTGGTAGCTCAATACCTTTAAAAGCTACACTATAGGTTAGCTCTGCCATCTTGCCAAGTTTTAATAGTTAAAGTGCCATTTTAAAGAAAGGGAGTGCGAGCGCATCTCCCCCTCTAATCCCTTGGCAAGGGTTAAGTTGTAGGAGTTGAAGGAATATACCTGAAACCCCATGGCGACATTGGATTTCCGTCTCCGTCGTCAGGAGTTGTTGCGCGTGCCGTAAACGACATTGCGAACATGTCTGTCCTGGTTAATGGATCAGGGAACCCTGCTGTAACAGCACCAACTGGTATAAACAACTGGAATTTCTTGCCCTCAAATGGTTTTGAGGTAACCCGAAAGGCAAATTGTTGAACAACTGGCTGAGCTGGATATAAGAATTCTTGGTCTGTATCATTCCATGTACCTCCGAATAAATCTGCGGCTTTCTCTCCATCGATATCGAGGGAAGAAGCTGCGACCGTGGCGGGATCTGTATCGCCGGGCAACACGAACCTGATTCCAGATTTATCCTCTACACGGATATCGTTCGTTGCAACCTCAGGGACTGTAATAGCCAATGAGTTGTCCCGGATATCCACTATTTTTTTCCAACCCGTGGTTGGCATGGTTCCATCCCCTGAAATGGGAGCGTATTCTAATGATTCTACGCCTGTTACTGGTGTTGGCATAATTTTTAATTTTAAGAGGCGTCTTGCCTCAGTGAATAATATCTTAATCTGATGTTGGCAAAATGACTGTTGTTGTCATCCTTTATGATCTCGGCAGGTTTATCTAGTCTGTAGAAGTAATCGTACTCATATCGTTCGTTGAATAGATCGATCACAAGGGGAATTAAAGCTCTGAACCGTTCAAGATTGGGTTGATATCCCAATGTTCCTGCATCGATGTCGGGCACATGAATGTTCACGTTGATTACACCCTCCTGCGTTTGCAATGCATTCAACGCCAGCACCCCTACCACCACATCTTCTTTTTTACTGTTATCAGGTCGCTGCATTTTGCACACAAGTCCTGAAATTGGCAATGAGGCCGCTATCAGAATTTTTGCTGTTTCGTCAATAATGTCTATACCTGTTTTTACCGTTTTCATTGTTTATGCTGCTTTAGCTCTATTCCAAGCCTCCCTAACTTTGCTTTCAAGTCCGAGTGTGGATCCGGTAGTAACATCACGTCCTCTCGCCTCTACCCAGCTAGCGTATTCCATCCCTGCTACGAAAATTATTGCCCAACCCTTTTTGTACTGCTTGGCAATGTCATTAGCGTACTTTTCTCCTGCCGTCAACCCCTCCGATCCCTGTAATTTTATTTCAAAGCTTTTTGCCAACTGTTGACCATTGTGAATAATTATGTATCCGATAGACGACCGTAAGTTTCCTGTCTGATCGTTGAAGCCTCCGTCACTGGGGCTTTTCTGCCTCATCTTAGTTACCGCCTCCAATCCAATAGCATCTAGCTCAATTTTCAGTATCTGCATGAAGCGATAAACCTCTTGCTCAACCTGCTGTTGTAGTTGCGATGGACTTGTTTTTCGTGTTACCTTGATGTTCATATCCACCCCCTTGAATGCAGTTGACCTTTTTTGAACCTGATCATTTCCTTTTTTCCTTCAAAGTACTTGCTGCATGATACATCTATCTGTTGAGGTAGTTCGGTTCCTTCTGGAAAGCATAGATCGAATGCGTAAACAACTTCTTCTCCGTCCGCTTTCTCTACCCTGCGCCCAGCCCCATTTGGAGTAAACCTGCATACTACCTCACGCTCTTCCATCGTTACTGGAATATAATCACCTGTAACAGGATCATATCCTCCTTCTGTTGGAATGTACGCTATCAATATGTCTGGATACTGCTCAATCATTTTCTATTGGCGTTCATTATGGTTACCATCCTCTGTAAGCTGTTATAGCGGGCGCAAACGGATCGGGTATTCCATACATATCGCACAACAGGGCAAACACCTCTTTTAGCCCGTCAATGTCCTGCATAGTAATGGAATAATCCAACTCGCTTACGCTCTTGGGTAAAGACATAACCCACAGAATAAGCCCTTTTATCACGTTTACAAACTCCTTCGACTTGTCTTCACTATAAGGATCATCAGCGTCCAGTCCTTGACGGGCAAGCTGAAACTCTATTGCCGATTCAGGCAGTTTGCCGAAGATTGCTGTTTGCGATAAAATGGCTTCTTTGTAGGTCATGTTGTTATGTGGTTGGAGGAACTACTGTCAACGTGTCCACTTGGAATATTTCATCCACATTGTTGATAACGGGTACCTGACGAGTCTGGATGTCAGTAAATTCTCCAAATGGTTTATGGGTCACATACTTTGAAATAAGCGCACCATTTTCACCATTTGTATAATTTACAGCCTCAGAACGGTGTCCGTCTTCAACTACACGTTTCCATACCAATTGTCCAACGTTAGTACCGGTAGTCAATATCACTTTACCTTCATCCCAAGCCTTTACTGTTTTCTTTACTCCATCTTTTTCGAACTTAACCGAACGATTGATAATCGTAACCGAAATACCTAATTCAGTTTCCAAGAAGTTCTTGAATTCCTTGCTAGAAGGCGCGGGTTTTGTGGTTCCGAAATTTCCAGCAAATACGGCATACAGGTCTTTTACTTCCTGAGTTTGACGAGCGTTCTCATAAGACTTTTTATCCATGAATGCGTCGGTAATGGTTTTGCCTTTAGCATCAGCTTTATCAATAGATCTATTTAAATCACTGATAGGCGTTGCATTAGCTTTGTCGCTCCACAGAGCGATTACTCCGTCTTTATTGTCGGATAAATAACCATAATCGACACGAACACCTGTACCAACATTGTCATTGTCGGTCAACGCTACTCCAGATGAGAAACCTCTTAAAAATAGATATTCCTTTTGTTCTTCAACACCAACGATACATCGTTTAGTGTCATCGAACAACTCTGCGACGATTTCGGATTCGGCGGCATTCTTGGCAATTAATGTGTCAACCAGATCGAGCTGGTTTTCATTCATCTTCAATTCCATACCGATCTTCGGAATATCTCCTGAAGCAGTAGAAATAGGTGGACGGCTCTTTAAAGGCAATGGTGAATCCATTGCAACCACATCCGCTACTACATTCTGGTTGTCCGATGTGATTGAAGTCCATTTACCGTCCACTGACTGCTTTGCTGTCAGCATTGATTTGTGAAGGTATGTTGGAGCTTTATCCTCACCGTTAACGGTTTTATAGACTCTTGCTACAAAACCTGTCAAGTACTTTTGGAAGTACTGAATAAATTGTGATTGCTCTGCCATTACGATAAGTCTGATCTAAATTCAATGTGATTACTCAAAGCAGTTAGAAATGCTGCTTTTATATCTGCTACAGGAAACGGCGAGGCCGCCTCGTTAACTACTCCCCAAGTCATTACGCCAGCAAATGGACGTTTGGTTAGAATAGTTGCATTTAATACGCCTGCATAAACGTGACCTGACGGAAGTGAGTCATACTCTTCATTTCCATCTGCCAAAGGCATTGGCTTGTAATCGTCAGAAGACGACTGTTTGATAAGGATGTGCCCTGCCTTGAGCACATCTAACGGGTACCCCGTAACATCAAGAGTTTTACCGCCTCTAATAGAGACTATGTTTTCAATGATAACTACGCTATCCATTGAATTATCGATGTTAATGGTCTCGTTAACTAAATTAGCTTGTACTGCCATTTTTTTTAAATTTTAATATTGCCAAAAACTGCGTCAAGCTCTGTCGCTGACGCTTCTTTATTGTTGCCGCCTCCAAACCCACCGTTAGGTTTATCTTTTCCGAACGTTACTTCCTTGATGCCTTCAACTGATCCTGTCCAATCGGAAATGTAAGTGTCGAATTCCTCATCGTTTTCAAAAGACATCTTCTCAATGGTTACAAGAACCTGATTGCGCAGTTTTTCCGGTATCTCTTTAAGAGCTTCAGCGGCTTTAGATTTGTAGCTAGTGACCGTTTTATCTTTTTTGATACTCTGAATATCTGTTTTCAGGGTTCTTAGTTCTTCCAGTAATGCCTTCATTGGGTCATCCTCATCCTTCTTCTCTTCCTCTTCCTTCTTTTCGCCAGGCTTTTCCTCTTCTTTCCCTTTGCTTTTCGCCTGAGCTTCCAACGTCCTGATACGGTCATCCTGCTTAGCTAAATCTGCAACCGGATTGATCTCGTTGAACTGATCCAATAGCCCGTCGATTTCGTCCTCTTTTTCCGTTTTTCCATCAACCCATTTCGCAATGGCATCAACTCGTTCGTTTGATAATTGCACGCCTGAGAATTTGCTTTTCAGTAATGCCTTAACTTGTGTTTTTAGTGACATAATTTCTTGATTGTTTGAGTAATAGCCCGCATTGATCGGCCAAAAAATGCAGTATACGCCTCGTTCTGACGTAAAATTACTCTAGGAAGAAAGGGGTATGAAATCGGTGGTTGGGATATGTTGCGATATCACAACATTGAATCTACTTTACTATAGAAAGCACGGTTTTTTGGTTGTCCTTAACCCATAAAGGCTGGCTTTTCCAGCCCTGCATTCTTGCGTAGTTGTTGGTTATGTAGGAATTGAATTGGGACGGTGTAGATTTGACAAGACCGGATTTAATCCGAATGCGTTCTACTGCTTCGTCCGAATCCAGTCCGGCACGGACTAGAGCAATGTACTCGTCCATCTGTTCACGGTTCATTAGTACGGGTGTTTTGAAGCATAAGCACGATGGATGCCATCCACTCCATTTAAAGTCTACAGGGTACGTGCCCTCCAGTGACCTGCACACCTCGCACCTTATTTTAGGTTTACCTGACTTGGATAGTTGAATTTTATAGCCTAAAACAATAGGATTCTGCGCCCAAGCTTCGTCATCAGCATTGCGATAAGCCATGTTAGTCTCGGTTCGGGTAAGGCGTTGCGCATTTTTGATAGGTGATCTGTAGATGCCTTTTCCGGGAGATGGAACGGTTACTTCGGTTGTTAGGCTTTCTCTGACTTTTCGAGCAATTGAAGCCGCCGATTCTCCTGAGCCAATACCCTCACTTAGTCGGTCGTTGATAATTTGTTGCGCCCTTTTGGTGTGCCTCCAAACTCTCTCGCTCAGGTTTAGCCCGGCAACCTTTCGTTTTTGGAAAGCTTCTAATGCGTCGATATTAGGGTCGTAGAAAATAGCTTGTAACTTTGGCGGAAGCTCCGTGCCGGCAAGTCTTTTATCCAAAAAAGCAAATGTCTTTTCCTCACTGATCTGCCACGCCCTTTGAATGCCTGATTGAATGGTTAAGGTTTGCTCTTGCGCCAACTTCTTAAGCATCTCGTTCAAACGCTGATTGAATAGGGGTAACGGCATATCCATTTTATACAATAACGCTACTTGAATGTAAATGTCTGCCCACAATACCTCTATTGCCTTAGAGGTGGCTTCCTGGTTACGTAAGTGCTGCGTTTCGTATTTATTTATGATGTCCTGTGGAAGCATAATGCAAATATATCAAAATGATATAATATTATGCAAGTTGCGAATGTGGTCTATAACCGATAAGGGAAGTTGTTGGTTAACTAGTTGAATAACTAAGTGTATTAAGGTTTTTCAGGAATTACACCATTCTAGAAAGACGCTTGCATAAATTCCAGTAAGATTTGAATACTCTTGTCCGGCAAATCTCTCTTTCGAATTTAAAGACTGCTAAGCGGAATTCCTTACGCTTCATATAGAAGGTGTTTTTGATGTCGAATTCCATACCCAAATTTACTTAATTGCCAACCTCGATAATAAACCTATATGCTTCTACAGGAACAATGTATTTACCTATTTCCTCGTGACCATAAACAGGCTCTCTTGATATTTTAACCCTTTTATCTCCTCTGTTTTCTTCTAAAACAAGCTCTTTCAGATTGTCGAAGAAATCAATTATTTGTTCATCTGTAAATTCCATACCCAAATATACTAAATTTTAACTTCCATTTCTCTACCTGTTATAGCAAACACTAAGTTTTGATACTCGTGTACAAATTCTACTGTAGTAAGATAATTGCCGCCTATCCATACGTTATACCTTCTGTGTCTCGTCTTTTCAAGACGCCAACCGCTGTCTTTTGCTGGTAAGCAATCATCACTCAACTCAACAGGATCCAACACTTCATAAGCGACAAAGGAATACTTGTCTTGCCCTTCATACTGGTACCGTACACGAGCAGATTGCTCCTGTATCCTGGTTACAACTCCCTGTTTTAGAATGTTGCCGATGCGGAGTTCGTTTGGGGTTATCATGATGTTATTTTATACTGTTGTTTAAAGCCGATTCGCAAAGGCTCATTCCGTGTTGAAGCGCCCTTGAATAAGCCCAATTTTCAGGGTAATTTACAGTAATTACGCATTCTTCAGTGTATTTAGTGATAACTATTACTCTAGAAATCATGTCTATTTCCATATTAATAGTGTCGTTCACAGTTATGTTTAGTTTTTTCATTCCCCTATGTTTTTTGCATTTAAAATTGATTGTCTATTTATTGATATGGTTTCTATTTCACCACCATGGTGCCTCTGGATGTGCTTCACTACTTCAACCTTTCCGCTAAAATAGCTTTCAATCTTAGCTGATTTTTCGCATTCCTGCATTTGGAGGTTGCACATTGCAATGGCGTAACGTCTAGCAACTTCGTCGACAGCTGGGTTAATAGGATGATTACCCCACTCAATAGCACCAGTTTCAGAAGCTACTTCGTCCTTGATCTTCTTTAAAATTTCTTCTTTATTCATTTCACTAAATATTTATACGCCTTGCAGCGTGAGTTGTGTAATTCTTCCGATGTTCTTTGAATTAGGTTAAATCCTTTTAGGGTTTCGAAATAAAATTTACCCGAAAATGGTTTGTCCTCCGTTACCCCGAAATAATTTGCAATCCTACGCATGTATTCAATACGCTTAACAGACTTTTCAGTTCGGGGGTTCTTTGGTAGTTTAGCCAATCTTTCATGCAAATGTCCCATATACCAGCTTCGAAAAGTTTCTAAATCCAATGAACCTTTGTAATGATTGATCAACTTTTGACACGGAACAATATTATCTATATTATCAGAATCGGGAAACATACATGTACCATTCCACCAATTTCTGATTATTGGCTTTATGTGATCCGCTTGCCAGTCATCCTCTAGTGGAGTGCCGGAATAGGCGCACATTCCACCAAACTTTAGCCTGATCTGTTCGCGTTGGGGTTTGGTTAATTTCATCTGTCTATTTTCTTTAATAAGTAAACAATTCCTCCTATCACCCATACTAAAGGCCAAGCAGAGCATCCGATGGCTAAGCCAACTCCAAGCAGGTCCCATCCTGTGTCTTCGTATTTCTCACTAAACGACAGATGGAATCCTAAGGCTATATGAAACACTACTAAGAAAATATAGATAGTTATTGCTAGAATTTCCATTACACTTCCTCCTTCCCTACAAACACATAACACCTACTGAGGTCTATTACCTTCGATGTCCATTCTTTAATAGTTTTCCCCTCATGTAAAACCATTCCTCCGACTGGTGTCTTCATATCTCCTTGCATTACATATCCTTCCGCTTCTATTGCAGAAATAAAGGATTCACGGGCGGATTGACGGTACCCACAATGATCGTAGCCTACATAATGATCTGAACCAAATAAATTAACTTTTCTGACCAACCCCTCAAATTGTTGTTCGGTTAGGTCAGATAGTTTGCCTAAAAATTGCAAATTCATTTTTGGTAGTTTTTGGACTACAGGAAAACTGCCCTTCATTTCGTCATATATAAAGAAAGTAATGTTTCCACTTTCGGTTAGTTTCAATCCGTGTGATTTTTCCGGCAACTCCACAACCAAAACAGGGAGGGGGAGTGATTTTAAATGGATTATTTTCATGACTTTCTGTGTTTTTTGATATAAGACTTTAGGCACCTCTTGCAAGTTGCTTGTTCTGATATATGTTCATGTAAGGTGAAAATATCATGTGATTCATTTAGACCGCAATATGTAGTAAAAGTGTCGTCTATATCACCAACAGTAAAATCACCTCCGTGCTTTATGATGTGCTTTTTCATCTCTTAAATTATTTAGGATCAACATTGGTTTCATTCAATATCTCAACAAAACGACTGAATGAAATTTCTTCTTTCGTTAGCTGATTTAATAAGTCTCGTATTTCAGCGACTATAAATCTACGCTTAGGCTGCAAGCCGTATTTTTCGAGGCTGTTAATGACTTCTTGAGCGCCTTCCGTAAACCTATCAACCGTTCTACTATAATCGATGTACTGAGGGTTGCCGAAAGTTCTTAACATTTCCTCATATCGTGCGTTTGCAGCCTCTTCAATAGCTTCTTTCTGTTCGTTTGTCATGGTTAAAATATTAATGATAAAAATCCTATCGCATACATTATCCCAGCAAATAACACAAAGAACTTAAGTTCGACCGGAGTTTTATTACTCACCTTGACCCCCTTCCTTTAGCTTTACCCAACCGTATTCTACCTCGGTTCCATCACCTAAATAATAACCTTTTGAAATAAGATAACAAAAATCTTTATAAGTGAGATAACCTTCTTTCCTTCCACCATAACCATTAAAAGTAGCTACCCAATGATGATTATAATCATTAGGGGTGAACTTAATATCCACATTCTTAAAACCTACAGGAAAATTAAATCCAATTGCTTTAGCATCTTCTTCACTGATCTGTGACAGTGGGGTTAGTTTCAAATACTGTACATATTCTATATTTTCACTTACAACATCCCATTCATGAGGTTCTTCATTGGGGTATCTAATCACAGCTAAATTAGGCTTTCCAATAACATCATAATATTGGGCAACGAACCTTATTTTATTTACGGGTGTGTTTTCTATTTTATTCATTACTTGTTTTCTCCTTTTAGGCGTATAAGCTCTTTCTCTAACTTTTCTATTCTTCTCAACTTTCTTAATTCAAGAGAGGTAATTACTTTAATCGGCTCATATGAAAGCTCGTCCTTTGTAGGTAAAAGGCATATGAGCTGGCAATTAAAAATATTTGCAGCTTTAAATAGGTTAACGGTAGTTAAAATCTGAACACCAGATTCTATATTAGCTAATGAAACCCTAGATATACCCATCATTCTAGCTAAATCTTCTTGTGTTAATCCTGCCTTGTTCCGTTGTTCATAAAGCTTTCTACCCAATATTATTTTAAGTTCCTCTTTCATGTTATTCAACTCCTTTCAGTGCTTCTTTGGCTTCTCTAACCATATTCTTAGATAGCCATTGTGGGTTCCCGGCTATAACTTCCAGAGCCTTTTTGTACCTTGCGTTTTCTGTGCTTATCTTATCCAACTTGAATTTAACCCCATCCAAAGCATCGTTATAATGCAATGTATGATACCGTTCGTCTGATAGCTTTTTCTCTAGCTCAGTTATTCTATCGATATTCTCTTTGTTACAGTGATTTGAAAAGGCTTCCATTAAATCCATTAAAGACACAGCATCATCAGTAATGATACATCTTGCAAAATTTCTGCCGCCATAAATAGTTTCTATATATTCTGCAGCTGTGGGTAGTTTTTCTTTGATCATGATGTTATTTTCTTAAATGTAACTGGCCTGTCAAAATCGATATCGTCTAACTCAAACATTAAATTCTTGTCTTCTATTAAGTCCGGTCTATCGGTCGCGAACAATCCAATAGTTGTATCAAAACGTTCATTCAAATGCGCGATTTCCCTGCAAAATCTATTGAACTGTTCGTTACTAATATTATCCGTAAGAAGTTTCATAAACCACTGTTTTGAATAGGTTGTATCAGATAATTGACACTTTTGTATTGTTTCAATTGATATTCTTTCTTGGTTCATGATTACCTATCTCCTGATTGTATTTTATCCTCATAAAACCTATGAAGATCATAGTTTTCGTCCTTAAGTTCTTTTACCGATATTTCGTGAAGTCTTAAAATAGCATCGGCTAATAAATCAAAATCACTATCCATAATTGATCTCATTTCATATGTCTCTCCAATTTGTACAGACGCATCTGAAAGTAATTGAATTATTTGTTTCTTGTCCATTTCATAAAATTTTAGTAAGTAAAACACTAACCGAATCGTCAGCGGAATATCTTTGATTGTATAGCTTCTTAGCTAACTTTTGCTCTGTCAATGTGAGGGGACGGCCTATAATCGATGTAAGAGCATTGTTGATCTCTTGTAAGAATAGTTTGTACTTCATCTCACTTTTATTTACCCACCATTACTGTGGGGGTTTAAAAATATATTGCGAGTCTCTTATAACCGTTTGGCTCAACTTTTATATCATTATACGTACTTGACAATCGTAATAGTTTTGTGTACTCTTCACTTTCAGATACTGGTTTATCAACTAATACATTGAAATATTTTAACCCATTATGATATTCAATTCCAGTAAAGCATTCACATAGGTTTAATTTCAATCCTGTCATTTTATCTATATATCTCAATGCTTCGTTTATACTTTCCATAATCCTTGAGTTTTTAAAAACCGCCCCGACACCTCTGTACAGGACGGCCATTCTGAGTTGTTCCACCCCTCGGTCCTAGAGGGATATTTTTGGTTGAATATTACTTTTTCCTTTCAACAAAAAACTGTTTCCCTAGCACTCCGCTTACAGTTAAATAACCTGTCTTTTCCGTATTACCTTTGAATATGGTGTCAGTGCCCAGAGTTATGGCTATATGCGCATGCTCCAACTGCCAAGGGGCACCTCCTGCCATTATAGTGACATTCACGCTATCACCTATCTTGGCAGCAATCTCATACACTCCCTTGATCTCTCTCTGTCCTTCCAATAAATAAGGTGCTTTTGGTGCGTTCTGATCATGTATAACAGCATAATAATCGTTACCGGTTACTTCATACTTCAATGTTTGAGGCTCTACGACTTCATATTTGTCTGAGCAGCTTACCAAGGAGCAAGCTCCGATAAATAAACCAACGGCAATCGCTAAAACAGTTCGACATGTCCAAGCTTTTATAGGACAATAATTCGCATTTTTCATTTTGTATTCCGTACTTTACATCCCGGCGGATGGCTTTAAAATTCCTTTTATAGGATGTGAATAAAAAAAGTGCAAAACAGGATTTGGTTGTGGCTCTTACCTCCTCCCGGTTTGCACTTAAATCTTCTCCGTTGTTAGTCGAGCCACTGACTAATTATATCACAAATATATCAATACGATATATTATTTGCAAATATTTTGTTATATTTATTTTTCTCTCTCTACATTGTTTCTGCGACCGGATCTAAATCGCTGTTTATTTCCTTTACAGCCTCATCGCTATCACGCTCCCACCCCAATAACTCTACTGAAGTTTTATGAGAAATTAGAGGTTTCCCGCCATTGGCCATCATTAGTGTACCTACCTGTTCCTGCTCGTCATTGATCTTGAAAGGTGGTATATCGAAGGTAATGTCTAGATTCTTACTGGCCGCAAGTGATTTGTTCCACAACAGAGCAACAGCTTTTACAAAGTTGATATCCCGTTGGGTTATCTCACCATACACACCGTCCACAAAATCTCTTGCTTCCATTTGTGGAGCCATGAAAACACGATCAAAAGCTACGCCCGTCAATGATCCCAGCCCCTGCATTTCCTTCATGGACATCTTAACGGTGTTGGTCATAGTAAAGATGATGTCGTCAAGGTTATCCATCTCAAGTTTGATGGCGTCTGGCGCCTGATCCCACGTGATGTACTCGATCTTCCCTCCTTGTTTCAATATAACCGCTTTACCGCGTTCGTCCTTTTGCATATCGCCGACCACATCACCCGAGAAAGCAAGTATAGGAGATCCGTTGTAGTCTATTGTATCACCATAATTGGAACCTTGTGTCTCTTTACGTTCAATAGCCCGCTGCACATCCTTCCAAGGCACTTCTTTTATGCTGTAGTACATAACCGGTATCTTACCATAATTATGGTCAAGTATTTCACTAAGTTCCCACGAGGTGCCCTCCATCTTGTATCTATAAACATGGTTTTCATCGTACACATCTAGCCTCTTTATTTCCTTTTGAGAAGGAACCTCCAACGCATAATCCTCGGGATTAAATGAAGTGTCCTTGTCAGTGTAAGCTCGTCCGAAATAGATTAGATCCCCTGTATTATCGAATATCGGGTATAGTTCATCACCTAAAGACTCGGCAAGCAACTTGAACCTCAACCTATAGTCACCTTTTTCCCCTACGCTGTACCAAAGTCTTGCAACATGCATCTCGCTAAGCAGGATTCGGCACAAATCTTTCTCCTTGAACGAAACCTTTGCTCCATCCCTGAGCTTATTTACTGCATTTAGCAGTTCCTGATCGGTTTCCGTTACGACATCAGCAGAAAGTACCATCCTACCAACATTGGCGAATGCTACGCGTTGTTTTACTATATACCGCTGATAAGGAGCCGGCACACGGTTTACTTTAGCAATCCCCGGAACTTCTTCTTCCTTACCATTTATTACCTGCTTTTTTACTATTCTTTTATCTGGACGTTTTGCAGGATCCATAACGGCATGCTCATTCACACAATACTGCTTTTTAGCCTCCTCTTTGTCTTTTGGGGTAAATGTGTTTCCCAAGGTGGTAACCATTACCGCTAATCCTTTTATTGGTTCTTCCATAATCGTTGTATGTGGCGTTCGGTAATTATCCCATATAGGTTTACCCGAACATTGATAAAATACTTGGTGATAGTGAGTTGAAGTCCTGTCCAAAGAATTCAACTATTCCCGTGAGGCAATCCTCCGCGTCATCGTTCGCATTTTTACCTTTTGCCGAATATGAAGTCACGTGCTTATAAAACAGTGGCCATTTTTTATCCCAATCCACTGGCATATAGATCAGATTTGTTACTTTAGCTGAATTGGTGAATATTCTCACCTGCTTGTTATCGCTCTGGTGGAACCATTCGAATTTAGTGTCGTTGTTTCCTAGCAATCTCGCTTGAGTCTCAACATTTCTGGCGAACCCTCGGCCTCCATTATTACTTTCAACCCTGACAAAATCAAGTTTATTGAAGGTAACCTGTTTAGCGGTTTCCGGCTCGGTTGTCTCCATAGCATCTTGTGTATAGTACACGTCGATAACATATGCCGCAATCTCTGTTTCCACATAAGCTATGGAGCATAGATAATCTTTTCCTTCGTCAGCGGTGTCGATATACGCCTTCCTTATTGATTTTTCGGAAGCAGGGATAACACTGTAGGTTCTGAATGCACTGTAAAGCAATCCTTCCCTTGGCTGAGGGTTCTGCATGTACTGCCTCCCAAAATTGATTGGGTTTATATTGTTCATCTTAAGGAGTTCATTAAGCGTATGCTTGAACTCCCAAAGGGCTTTACCTTCCTGTAATGTTTGGCCTTCGTCTACTATGATGCAGGGTAGCGAAAGGACTTCCCATTCGCCCGGATAATTCTCAAGAACGTGTCCGCAAAGGTCGTTCTCGTGAAGCCTTTGCATAATTATTATAATAGGCGTATTTCGTGAGTTGACGCGGTTAACGATGGTCGAATCAAATCTGTTATTTACTTTGTTCCTTACTGTATAGCTGTCTGCGTCATCAGGTTTGATGGGGTCGTCTATGATTAGGGCGCCGCCAAAAATTCCGCCCTCGTTGTGGGGCATCATTTCGTCAAGTTCGGGGTCGAACTCATCTCGATCCACTTGACCAGCGCCAAAACCCGTAACCTGTCCACCGGCCGCTGTTGCATAACAACCGCCTCCTTGCTCGGTATACCACTTCTTTTTTCCGTTGCTTCCGCGTTTAATCTGGACATAAGGAAAGACCTCTTGATAATATTCAGTTTGAACCAGGTCTCTTACCGCTTCCGAATTATCCAATGCTAAATCATCGGAGTAGCTTAAATGAATGAATTTAGCGGTCGGGTCTAACGCTAGGCCATATGATATTAAAGATTTAACTGCTAGTTCCGTTTTTCCATAACGCGGAGCTATGTTGATGATTAATCTCGTAATCTCGCCTCTTATTACAGCGTCAAGTTTCTCACATATTTTTTCATGATGGGATCCGACAACGAAAGATCTGTTGTATTGCTTTTTAAAAAAGTATTTGGTAAAGTTCATTAACGAGGTTTTGCAATGCAACTGCACTACATCGCGAACCGTCAATTCCTTTACTTCTTCTTCCATTATTCTGCTGATTGTAGTTTAGCTAAAAGAGCCTTGGCTTGGTCAGGAGTCACCTTATTGTTTAAGGTTTCTCCATTTGTAGTGACGTCAATGTTGTCTTTCATCATTCCGTTTATTCTCGCAAGATTTGTTAATTGGGAATCGACTGAACAAAATTCGATCTGAGCGCCTTCTTTTGTCATCTTGTATGACTTTATAATACCATTTTCTTTATCTCTTGCTAATGCTACAAGGTCTAACTCTACCTTCTCAACCATAATAGTATCTCCGTCACGCTCCCTGAAAGCCTTGGAATTCCTTCTAAGCTCAACCTGTAAACGTATTATTTTTTTTCTTCTGCTTTTCTGGGATAACTCATATTCTTCCGCTTCTTCATTGTCCATATCAACAAGAGAGGCATATTCCTCCTCAAACGAAATTTGCTCTTCAATCTCTTTTATTATCTTAGATAGAGGAACTTTGATTGTTGGAATGTGGGGTACTTTAATGATTTTAAGGTATTTATTTACATTAGCAGAGGCTATTTTTGATATAAGCTTCTTTGTTCCGTCCGCATCTAGTTGTTCTGCTTTTAGTCTTTTTTGTATTTCTGACTTAATGTGAGGTTTAGTTAAGTTTTCATAACCTATTTCTTTTGCGGTTTTGGTGCTATATTTAGCCTCTCTGGCAGCCTGAGCAGCATTCAGACAAGCCACGTAAGCCTCGATAAACTTTTCCTCTTTGGCGGTAAACTTAACCTCTTCCATCTTCACCCCCTCCCTCCATAATTATCAACCCTATCCCTGAACTTAGCGTTACCCTTGTAATACACATAGGCACGCTGCGCAAGGCAGGTTACGGTGTTTATGTGAACATTCAGAACTAATTGTAACTGCCTAGCTACTCCGGCCTCCATTTTAAGGCATTCAAGTAATGTGAAAGGCGAGAAACGCTTAAGAACAATCCCGACAAATACTAGCCTGTCAAATTCGGTATCAAGACAATGTGCAAGTGATGGTATAAGAAATATGTCGGGATCTGCCTTAGGGTATCCCATTATCACAGAAACTTCTTCCGGATGCTTCTTTCTAAAAATGCTTGCGAGTTTAGAATCTGTCATACCTTGTTTATTTTGATTGAAAAATGGTTTCCGTTGATTGTTGTCTGAACTCCGGCGTTGGCACCGAATTTTTCTAGATGGTAAAGGAATGACATTGGGTCGTTCGGGGCAACATCTAAAATGTTTCTTGTCTTGCCGTCCGATAGATTGGAAAAGTATTTGTAGTAATTTATCCAGGTCAGCATGATACCTCCGTCATTATTTTATCAATAATACCCTTACCCTGCTCTACACTACCAATCTTAAAAAACTTTCCTCCTTGAGCCTCATTTGCTTTTATAAAATCCTTTTGGGCATCGGATAGCTTGTCTGTGCCGATCTTAATATCGAACATGTACAATATCCCCTTATAGTGAAAAACTAGGTCTGTTACGCCCTTAAGAACTCCTATATCCTTTCTCCGCTTCATGAAAATGATATTCCTTGTCTTGCACTCGTCAATGAGTTTTGAAAGCCAATTCTGCTTTCCAATTACTCCCAGTACACGGTTCTTGAAGTAATCGTCCTGAGAAAATTCATTAGGCGTATGCCAGCAACAACCGCGTGTCTGTGGGTACTTATTCCATAGGTACACATAGAGTTCTTGCTGTATCCGATCATGACTTTTATTCATACCACAAATATATCATAATGATATAATATATTCAAACATAAAGTTTTTATGACACATTGAAAAGAAGTTATGTTCTTGTTTTTCAAATAGTTAAAAAAAAATATGACACATTATGACACATTGAAAAAATTTAAGTTATTGATTATCAGTCAGATGACACTTATGACACATTGTTTCCTATATACTCCTATACTACTTTTACACTTTACTGTTTCTTTTTTTTTATTTCCGTGTATATATACTGTTTAATGTGTCATAAGTGTCATAACATAAGTAAGTATAAGGAAATAAGCACTTTATGAATGACACATTGATTTCCTAATGTGTCATAACGTGTCATTTTTTAACATCAATGTGTCATGGAATACGCTTTATAAGCATACAAAAAAAGCTCCAAGTGAAGGAGCTTAAAAATTACACAGTTTGGAGTAAAATTTGTTTTACATTTTTTTTACGCTTAATGTGTCACTGCATTAGTTAATTCTGAAAAATCTTCCTGTCATATTCCTGTCTTCCTCATAAGTTATTTTCTTGAAATCGAAAAACAATCTTACCCATTGACACATTTTCTTTGACGACAACCACTTTTTAAATGTTTCGTTTTCCCTTATAAAAGAGTCATAAAACCAAACACGTGGAAACTCGCCTTTAGGACTATCATTATACTCCTCCATCCATTCATTCATGAAATCGTAAAACTCCTGTGATGTTCTGTTGATCAGTTGTTTTTCGGGCAAGTGAACCAGTACCTGGGGAACAAGGCCATGTTTAAGGAATAGTGATGCGCATTCGGACATAAATCTATCGAATTTGCTCCATTCCTCTTCGTCCCACTCCTCAAAGAACATCCTTCCAAAATCGTCCCTAGGAGTAAAATCCTTAGTGTAGTGTCTGGTGAGTTCCAGTTCGAATTTCCTATCCTCATGACTGCCTCCGGTACCCTTGATTGCATAATTAGTTGTTATGGCAATTTTTGGGCTTTCCTTGAAATTCAAGTGAAACGTTCCTTTGTTTTTCTTTTCTACGTCAATACCTTCGGTTATTACATGGAACAGTTTTTCAAAATCGAAGTCTTTACGGACGTCATCGAACACCATTATCTTTGTGTCCAAATCAACCTTTTGGTACACAAAAGATTTCTCGAAGCTGAATGTTTTACCGTCAAAGTATACGCTGTTTTTAAAATGGCTTACTGCCTTAATCAACATACCTTTTCCTGTCCGTCCTTCAGGGTTTTCGCTTATAACCTCGTCATTGAAAATAACCGCTGGGCTGCAAGCCTGATTTTTGAAGTCATGGAGTAGGTATCCAATGGCCGTGCATATTGATCCGTATCGCTTGTTATCGCCAGCCGATACATTATAAACGAACGTTCTGAAATCGCATGGCACATTGCTAGGTTGTTCTCTATACTCCCTTTTCAGTATCTGAGTGTCCCATATAAGCCCGTCCAATTTGTCGTATGTATTGAAGATAATATCTTTTGAGGTAATATACAGAAACCCGTTTGTATAGAAAATGTTGACTGAGTCCTTTGTGTCACGTTTGAACTGCACATTGTTCTCAGGCAACAATTCAAGGTAATCGTCTGCGAAAGTCTTTGTTACGTTCTGGGCAAAGTACTGATAAATATCAAAGCGTTTAATGGATTCAAGGTAGTCGAACACCATCTTTTTTACGTCCGCCCTGTTTATCTGTGATACAACATTATGGGTGATCTTAATTAGCATCCATTTATCAACGGACATCCGATAGCGGTATATTCCTTTAGTAAGAAGAAATTCCTTAAACCTTCGCTTATCGATAACTATCCGGTCATCATCGTCAATAACCCAGAAGACAATCTCGTTTAATGCCTCGCTTCCTCCAAATTCCTTATTTATCTCATTTTCGTACTCGTCAATAACCCTATTGGCAACCTCATTTACCCTGTCGATGTTGGCCTCATGTTCCTGAGCTATATGGCTTAAGTCGCTTGGCTTTGGTGTGATACCTTTATGGATGTAATTTGTTACGATAGACGATGCAATGTGATCATTTAGGCGGGCTGATTTGTTCTTTGCCTCAGCGGTATCAAACTGCGATTTATATGTCCGGTAAACATTCTTAACGGGTTGGAGCAGGTCTTCAATTGATATGTTTGTTAAATGGGAATAGTATTCCACAACTTTTTGTCCACAATACTTTTCGGACATCCCCCTGACGTTGCACGCGCCGGCTACAATGGTAAGGAAATAATGCTTGCATCCATCTGAGAAGGTGCCATATTTGGATTCCGCCTTTTTTACGGCAAGCCTAAAACACTCATCGCTATCTTTTTCTGTGACTGTCTCATATACGGTTGTTATTCTCTTTTGCTGCGACTTATTGAACAGGTACGCTTGCGAGGGCACCGTTACAGGAACCTGGTCGTAGTCTGTTCGTATTTTAAGGTCGGGATCAAAGCTAACGTATCTAAGCCTTGAGATGTCATGAGTTCCCTTATCTATGACAATGTTAAGGTTGTCGTACAGCTCGTCTTTAATACTGTAGAAAGTATCCTTGTGCTGCTTAGGGTCTATTTTTACGACGAAAGTAACGCCTTTACCTGATACGGAAAGAAAGCTTGCAACTACTCCCGGTAATTCAAATATCAAATCACGAGTGTACGGCCAATCTGTTATTTCGGTATTCTCTTTAGGATCTACGTCTATATTAAGAAGCCCTGTGTGCTTGCAATTTGTGGTTTTTCTGTATTTATCTACTGTTGCGGATATTGTCAGCGCATTAAGAGTTTTGCCTTTTATCTCTTGACGCTTCTCGTGATCAGGTTCTTCCCTAATAGCTCGCACTTGTTCAAAGTATTTACCGTTCTTGATGTTGAACATTTCCGTATAGAAATCGGTTTCGTATGGTTTCATTCCCGGAACATGTATACCTCTTTTCTTGGAAAATTGAGGTTTAAAGTATGATATTGGTATTTTTGGAAAGTCCATCATCTTAAAGTTATATCCATAAAATCAATTTTTTGTGCGCCTATCTGGCTTTTCTGGAAGTCTGCCCAGCTAGGTTTGTAGCCCATAGCGTTAGCGAACGCGTATAGGTATCCCGGTTGCTGCTGTTCTTTTGCTTTGGCAATCCTTGCAGCGAAACGTTGTTTACTTTTAATTTTAGCATATATAGAAAGCTCCAATGGGGTAAGCGTGGAAACATTTCTACCCTGTAGTGCTTCGTAATGCGATGTTACGTTTATTAGCTCCCCCTGCTCAAGTTCGCGTTGTGTCAGCGCACGTTCTGCACCACAGTATGGACATATACGAACCATTGAAGGGATTAAAGACTGGCAGGAATCGCACATCGCCATCGACATTTCGCCCTGTTCCTCTTTCTTCTTTTTAGGTTTTGTTTTCCATAGTGTTGAGTATGGACGGTCTTCGTAGTATATGCCGTGCCTTCGCCAATTTTCCCCATAATCATAAAAGTCGAAATGTTTCTTTACCCCCTCTATGACACGAGATCCTCTACCTAGAATTTGAAGGTACGTGCATGTTGACATAGTGGCCATACTCATAACTACCCGATCTATGGGCTTATAATCCCAACCTTTACTAAGCGACTTAACCGTTACTAAAATATTGCACATATCAAGCTCGGTAAATTTTGCTAAGTCATAGCTATAATTTTTGCTTTGGCTGTGTACAACGGTGGATTTGAATCCATGTCCATTCAATTCCCTGTTGAGGTTCTCGGCGTGTTTAATTGAAGCAACGAATATTGCACATTTATTGAATGAACCAGTATTTAAATCTTCCATTGTTCCATCGAACACAGTAGCCCTGTTGAATGCCGCGTTGTTGGATTTTTCGGTAAACTCTCCACTACGCATATCGAGCAAAGACATATCGCCTCTAGTCCTGGCAATATGCCTGTAATTGCATAGATGTCCGTGCTGTATTAAGTCATCTACCTGTGGACCCTCAATCAGTTCGTTGTAAATTTCAGGCAGATGTGGTGCGAACTTGAAAAAAGGAGTTGCAGTAAATCCAATGATGTAACAACCCGCTTCTTTCAAAGCATCAATCACACTACGCCCGGTGTTTATGTGGCATTCATCAACCATAACGGTCAAACGAGATCCAAGATTTTGAAGTTGCCTTAATATAAGTGGACGTCTGGCTAATGTTTGTATCATTCCTACATATGTATTGCCTTGCATAATGTTAATGTGCTTAACATCCGCGTTTATCTCTATTCCCTGACATTCGGTGACCAGCTGTGAGTATATTTTTCGTGTTTCAGATAACACCAAAGCAGTCCTGCCCTTTGAATTTGTACGCGAAGCAATCAAGGCCATAATAAGTGACTTTCCAGCTCCTGTTGGCGCATGGGCAATTACGCATTGATTGGTTATAAGCGCCTTGCTTGTCCTTTCAATAAGACTAAGTTGATAATCTCTTGAGGGGTGCATATAAGTGGATTAAAAAGCCCCATGAGGCCGTCAGGCGTCCACTCCATCAGGCCTATATGGGGCTGTATGTTGTTATTGTCTAATGTGGACGGACAATACCCTGCAAATATATTATATCATTTTGATATATTTTAGGGCAAAAAAAATTAATTTATCTCCCTGATCTTGCCAAACAATTTTCTGAAAGTTGCGTCCTGAGCGAGCAGTATGTGAAAAATTTCCAAATTGTATATAACAGTAGAATGATCTCTGTTGAAAATTCTACCGATACTTTTCAAAGTAATTCCTGTGATTGACCTTATCAAGTACATAGCAGAGCATCTGGCGTAGAAACATTCTTTTTTTTGCGATTTGCTTTTGGTTTGTTCAGGTGTGATACCGTACACCTGCGAACAGACGGCTATTATTTTTTCGGTCTTTGTCATGCCTATCGGAACCTTAAGTATTACACATCTCTGAACATTCTGCTCCAAGCCAACAAAAATATACGGTGTCATATCTCTACAACTAAAAATGATCTAACTGTATTAAGGCTGTTATTCCGTACTATTGTAAGCGGAAGATTGTTGTCCTTTATAACGCGTTGAGCCAACATGGACATTTCGTCGAGGTTACTTACGCGATATTCGTCGCCCTTGCTTGTTGGGCGCCTGTGACCCGTATTGAACAACTTAGCGAAAGCGTCCAGCGGCTTCACGCTTGTTCCTGTTGTAATTTCTTCTGTAAGCATAGTTCTAAATTTTTTCTATCTTTTATAATTTCGTTTAGAAGCGGAAGATCTTTGATGTACTTGTGGAAAAGTATATCGAAAGTCTCCCACAATTCTGATGAGTCGTTGAAAATAGTTTCTTCAGATTCGGTGTCGGCTATCGTAACACCAGCGTATTTGATGTCTTTAAGAACGTGTTCCGCATTTTCTACAATCCGCTTGGTACGGTTATGGATCGTTCCAAATCCCCTTATGCCGGCCAGTCCATATTGCTGCTCGTAGTCTATCAGTTTAGCGAGAACTATGATTTTCACAGCAGATACGTGGGCGCGATCTAATATATTTTTTCGTTGTATTGGTGATTTCATTATGTAAAACGTTTAGGGAGGGCGAACCCTCCCATAAATTAAAATGGAAGGTCGTCTTCCTCCCTCACTACTCCCTCGGCTGCGGCCCCCGCATTATCGTTTCCTCCTGCTGTAAAATCCTTGATGTTTCCAAGAATTGGTGAAAGTGATTTTGCATGCTCCTTACCGGATTCGTCCAACTCCTTCCAAATCTTGCTATCAGTTGTTTTACTGATAAAACCATTCTGACCATACACGTCTTGCTGATCTTTAACCTTTACGTTTACTGCCATGTAAACTGCGCCATCCTTTTCGGTTAACAGGTTAGCTTCAATCGGTATAAACAACCCCTTAACCATTCCCGATTTTCCTTTTTTCTCCATAATTACGTGCTGCAATTTGGTGAGGGCAATGCTGCCCGATAGATTTTTGTCCGCCATTTTGATTTTAAATTAAAAGTGTAAGTCCTTGTGGTGTTTTTACCCTGCTCAGAGCAACATACATTTGTCCAGGGGAGAAGCAGGGCCTGCGTAGATCGATCGTAACGCAATCAAACGTAAGCCCTTGGCTTTTGTGGATTGTTAGCGCATAAGCAAGTTTTATTGGATATTGTTCAATACTTCCGATCTCCCTTAATTCGAGTTTGTCCTCCCGCTCGTTGTATACGTACTCTTTTTTTGAAAATTTTACCTTTTCTAGAGCGAAATCGGTCTCGTTTACTCGTATATAATAGCATCCTTCGTGAGCGACAAACGTGCCCATAGTTCCGTTAAAAAGAGGATTATCCTTGCTGTTAACGAGATACATTATTTTTGCCCCATTTTTCACTAAAATCTCGGTTTCCAAGTTGAAATCATCGGCCTTTAGGTTTCCTTCAACTGTAGCTGTGAAAATGTATTCTTCGGTCTTAAGACCTTGCAGCCCTTCAACATTGTATTTCTGTACCGTTGCGTTGTGAGGAGCTAAGATTACTCCCGATGGAACCTGTTTTACGAACTGTTTAAAATAAGGGCTTTTACGTCCTTCCCTAACTTCGTTTAGGGCGGTTATGAATTCCGGATCCGATTGGCGTAATACTTCGTCAAGCTCAATTGTTTCAACATTTAGCTTACTGTAAACTTGTGCTTCGTAAAATTCGACCCCGTTATATGTTTGGTACAACACGGATCTTGTGTTATCGTTAACAGGAGAGGGTAATTGTTTTAGGTCCCCAATAAATATAATCTGTTTGCTTGAAAGCGGGGAACATCCGTTTTTGACAAGTGTCCAGTTCATACCATCCAGTAGATCGGGGCGCAACATGGACACTTCGTCGATGAAAATAGTATCTATTGCATCCAACAAACGGCGTTTCTTGCCTTTAAGAAAATTACATTCCTTGAAAGTCGCCACACCGAAAGGGTTCAGACTGAACATGGAGTGGATGGTTTGGCCTCCTATGTTGTTAGCGGCAATGCCAGTGGGCGCTAACGCGACTACACGTTTCCCTTTCTTCTTCATCTCGGTAATAGCCTCTTTCACGACATGCGACTTACCCGTTCCGGCTTTTCCTGTTAGGAAAACGTTCTTGCCTTCCAATACCTGATCAAGGAAGTGTTGTTGTTTGTTGGATAGGGTTATCATTTTCTAACAGCTTTGGTTTTATAAACTTCCTCGTATTTTATTGCGCTTGATTCAATGAATAAGCCTTCCTTAGCTTTTTTCTCAGCAAATGATTTCATTTGATCCATTTTTAACTTGCCTAATTCCTGCTCTGGAGAATGAGTAAAGAAGAACTTGAATATTTCGGCCCATCCGTCCCTTCGGGTAATGGTGATTGAATATGAATCCACCTTTACTGGTTTCGGAGCCAAAAGGCTTCTGTTTGCCTGATTAAGTTGAGTATCAATTAAAGCATCTGCAATTTGCTTTTCCATAGCCTCCTCTGCTGCCTTGTCGGCCAGCGCTTTAGCGTCAATGGCGTCTTGCTCCTGCTTTGCTCGCAATTCTTCTGCTGCCTTACTGGCCTCTCCAGCCTCTATTTCCTTGCGGCGATCAGGAATTAAGGAAAGCAAATGACCTGCATACGCTTCAATTTCACCTTTGTAATGCGGCAATACCTTTTTATATTTTCCCTCCGTGGCTTTTGCCTTAATTTGGCATACCTCCTCAACGGAATGATGTGAAGCGTTTAAGGCGATTGTTATGCTGTTAAATCGCTTTTCTTCATAATCTTTAAAAGGTGGAGTAAGCAACTTTTCAACCTTATCAATCGTTTCTTTACCGGAATTCTCTATCGCGTACAGTAAGGCGTCTTTATCCTCGTTTAGATGTGCAGCATACCCTTTACGCAATTGCTCTTCAGCTGATGCAAGCAGCTCAATACCTTCTCGCTTTTTGTCTAATTCTGCCTGCTCTTTCCTACGCAATTCTGCTTCTTCTTCAGCATACGCCTTGACACTTGCATTCCTCGCAACTTGCAGTGGACCTACAAGAGCCTTAAGCTCATTCTCCTGTGCAGTGTACAGTTTTACTATTTCCTGCAACCGAGAGGTAAAGGGTTTTCTGGTCTCCTCCATAACTTTCAGGCATTTGTTGGCCGAGGCTATAAAGTCGTTTGCTTCCTTATCAATTTCTGGCGAAAGCTTAACCCCTATCGTTGATATATTGCTTAATATCAGAGACTGTTTCTTGCTGTATTTGGCAACATATGATGTGTTGGTTTCCAGTACCCCCGCTGCACTTTGCAGCTCCTGGGGTTTAAATAATTCTATGTTTGACATGATTATATAGGTAGCGGTGCCGATGTGTAAACTTTAGGCTCTTGTTTTACCTGCGGTTTTTTTGGTTTTGGCTGATTAGGTGTCGAGCCGAATTTCCTGTTACAGAATTCTTCAATAGTTTCTTTACCTAGAGCTGCAAGCAACGACTCTTGAGTACTAACCACTCCGCTGATGTTTAGATAAGTCTTGTTTTCAGCTTTGCTCGCGTATCTTACGTTTGCTAGAGCGAGTACAGCATCCACTTCCGCTTGGCATATATCTCCCGTCCAATCTTTAAGGTTGTACCCCGGATTGGTTATCCATTCTTTTGGAGACCAGTTAAAAGCTGAATCCAAAGGCATATCGGGAAAATTTTCTTCCCATAACTGACGCTCACATTCAATCTGGATTCCGTTTGAACGGTAGAAAGCATGACGACCGGATTTGAAGTTTATTATTGCCCTGATAGTTTTGGGAATCTTAACTTCCCTTGGCTGTCCTTTTCTAACCCCTGATTTATAAGGATCATCATAATCTAGCCCGTCAACCATGGTTGTCATTTCGCATACTAGATCGATTAGGGTACCAAAGCCTTTTTCTGAAAGAAGAACATATTCAATTCCCAGAGGTTTAACCTGATAATCAAAGCTGAATTGGATGAAAGCAGCCATGTCCTGTTTCAACTTTTCACTCCAATCTGCACACTCGGGCTGCCAGTAGTTCTCTGTGGTTGTATATTCTTCTACAACGCTGCCGCAAGAGTTAAAGTCATAAACCTGATCTTTAAGGAATCGGCCTACTTCAAAATGCATTAAGGTGCCGTAATGTTGGCTAAGCTTAAGTAGGCGGGATGCTTCCTGACGGCCATGCTTAATATACCAATCAAGCAAACCATCCTCCATGGGAGCACAAGAGTTGATAGCTGTTGTGAGTGAAGTGTATAGCCGTAAAGGAGTCTCAAGCGTTCCGTCTTCATTGATACGAATGTAGCTTCGGCCTCTACCAAAATTAACTCTTCCTACTTTATATGATGGTAGACGCAAGGCTTTGTCGTCAAACCATTCGGTTGAAACTTCTTGAACAGTCATTTTATATAACTCCTTTCTAGTTGAATTTTTGTTACTACGTTCTGTGATACCCCAAATATTTTGGCTACTTTCCTTTGAGGCAATACACCCCTTATTTGTTGAGCCTGATTTTGATTTAACTTAGAATTATGGTGATTCTCTCCGGTTTTATGTACCAGCAATCCGGTATTTAAAGCGTGTCTTACGTTTTCGGACGAGGTGCACCATTCAAGATTATCCGCTGAATTGTTGGCTTTATTCCCGTCCTTATGGTTAACTATTAAAAAACATTTGGGGTTAGGTAAGAAAGCCTCAGCTACAAGTCTATGAATTTTAATAGTTCTAAATTTCCCATCGACATTTAGTTGTGTTTGAGGATAACCGTCGGTATGGTAGTTTATATTTAATACTTTTTCTTTCTTCCTCCTCGGATTACTTCCCGGATGTCCACATTTAACAAGTCGCTCTAATGATTTCACCCTACCAATACTGCTAACTTTATAGATACCTTCATATCCAACAACGTCTCTCCAAATTTCCATCAATGACCCTCCCCTATTTCTAAAGTTTTTGAAATTGCACCGCTTTCAATCATCCTTGTGGTAATTCTATTCAACTGACCGCCTGATTCTACATAAGCACGAACCGCTTCCATTGATTCCTCAGTAAAGTTTGGAATAAGCGAAACCACTGGATAGGTGCGGGCTTCTCCGGGAGAATAGGATTTCTTCATTTCTATGTTCAAGTTGAATGGGAAACCTATAATCGTTCCAGCCTTTTCGCTGACAAGGTCAAACGATTTAACTATGCTCGGAATAGTCACTTCCTTGGCTTTAGTTTGATAAGTCCAATATCCTAAGATTCCTGTCATCTTTAGGAGTACGAATCTTAATGTAAGTGTACGCTCCCATTTTAACTTTTTAATGCGTGGGTCATTAGACTTTACGTCCGAAACATACTTCGAGCCGTCCCATATAGTAAATGTTTCGCCATCTCCATACCCGTACCTTTTGCCCTTTTCCCATGACTCAAACCTTTCATTGCAAACCTCATTCAAGTTGTCGCTGATAAACGCTACCTGTAAAGATTTTGGTTTTTCGCCAAATAGCTGCGTGAACTGATTTGCATAATTTCCGGTAGCCCGAAAATAGTCGATAGCTTTCGGGTATTCTACCCCCTTTGCAGACATAGCTTTTATGCCCGTCTTGATTTTACCGATTTCCGGCAGCGTGCTTGCGTTGCTTTGCGCCTTAGCTACCTTGATACGTCCTGTTTCCATTTTATTTCTAACTTAATTTGATTAATTTCTTCTTTTACCTCAATCAGTTCCGATCTGATTGCAATAAGCTCATTCAATATTTTATCCATGATATTATCGCAATTATAAGTGAGCATATAGCTATTACAAGAAGTGTGGCATTCAACTCGCCCATGGCTTCCTTTCTGACCTGTCTCTTTGCCTCATTAGCGAGCCTGTCTAAATTTCTTTGAACCACATCCTTTTCCGTGATGTCATTGGTTGCATCTATAAATCTTTTCATAATTTTTACCATTGATAACTACGATAATACATGTCACAGAAGTCTTCTTCTTCTTCGATGATTTCTTCGATTTCCTCTTCCATTTTACTTCCTCCCAACCTTAATTTCGGTTGCTGCGATAGTTTCTAGCTCAGCCCTATCCAGTCGCCATTGCTTGTTCATTCCTTTCTGACGTTTTGTAATAACCTGCGAGGTGATCCATCTGTCAACATTGCTACGGCCGTAAATCCGGTTGGCCTCTTGCCGGGTAAGGTATGGCTTTATTACACCCACCTTACCCAGTGCTTTTGTTACGGCCAGTTCGGCCGCACTAGCCATGAGATCAAAGCATTCCTGCTTAGTAAAAACCTCTTTCATTTCTTCCTCCAAACCAAAGCGTGAGTACCGAATTTTTCCTTTGGAACCTTTGTCATTGACACACTTATATGCTTATTACTTTCTTTTTTGGTGTTAAAGTATTCTGAAGCATAAGACTTAGCGGAGTTAACCTTTTTGATTTCTATTAGAAATCCAGTCGGTTTTTTCTTGTTGGTGCTGACAGGAAGGCTATCCATTTTTTCTACAAAATCTGCTTCCTGATTTTCGATTTCAACTTCTATGAGATCCATTGTTTTTATTTGATTATTCCTTCTTTTACTGCTCATATTGCAATACTCACTTTGCTATCCATTTGGAGTTTTGCTCTGATGTTCTGCATATGTCTGGCAATTGTATGTACCGATCTATGCATTTTGTGAGCTATTGCCTTATCAGGCATTGAGATGTAGGATACCACCTGAAGTTCTATCCTACTCAACTGCTGTCCGTTTTCATCTTGTCGCATTTTGGTATATATTTAGTATTTCTATTGTTACTATTTAGTATTACCTTTGTCAATGTTTGGTATTGCAAATGTAATGGAAAAAATTCAATTGTTCCAAATATTTTTGGAACTTTTTCAATAAAAATATGGAAGAAATTATTAATAAGTTGATAAACAGCAATTTAAAAACAGTTGAGAAGGATACGGGAATACCTTATGATAGAATGTATAAGTGGAAAAAAGGGAAAGGAAAACCAAAGACAGACGACTTAAATAAGTTGATAAAATATTTTAGCGGAACTAGTTCCATCAAAGAATTGGAAGAAAAAGGTATATCGCCTTCATTGAACAGCGGAAAAAACGGCGTTCCGTATTACGATGTCGATTTTATAGGTGGTTTTGATTTGGTATTTAATAATCAAATTGTAGCGCCATCGTATTATATAGATTTTCTTCCGTTTAATGATTCTGACTGCTGGTTGAATGTGACGGGTAAATCTATGGGGCCACTGATAGCTCACGGAGATATTGTCGCTCTTAAGGAGTTAAAGGATTGGAAAAACTTTCTATTATTCGGAGAAATTTATGCTGTAGTCACACCAGAATATAGAACAATAAAAATATTAAGCAAAGGCGACGATTCAAATCATTTCACCCTAATACCATACAATAAAAGCGACGAGTACAGTTCGCAACCGATACCCAAAGAAATCATAACCCATATTTTTAGAGTTAAAGGCGCTATTAAAAAATTCTTTTAAAATGAAATATTTAATTTTTATCTACATCGGTTTGCTACTTTCATGCTCTAATAAGC
>Ga0182736_1001018_pt1 | contig 31941 bp, 27 predicted proteins | sample eDN5th30CKraftBY_FD_128882 | JGI IMG/M metagenome (GOLD analysis project Ga0182736, IMG submission 128882) | Enriched backyard soil microbial communities from Emeryville, California, USA - eDNA 5th pass 30_C Kraft BY (version 2) (version 2) | ecosystem: Environmental > Terrestrial > Soil >...
AGCTGTAGATCGTTACTAAGCCTATATAAATAGCCTAAAAGACTAATTAAATAGCTTGTTGGAGTTGTTTGTATTCAAGTGGCTGTAGGTCGTTAATAAGCCGATAAAAACAGTCTAAAAGACTAATTAAATGGTTTATAGATTTGTTTTATATAAAAGAGCCTCGTTATAAGTAGCTACGATCTAAACTAACCTTTCATTCTTCCTCGAAATAACCGATCATAAGGGGTGGTGCCACCCCTTTGACACTGGTCTTGACTATCCAATTTATTGTGCTTTGCTGCAAAACTTACGGACATGGCAGTAAGCATACTTACCAGGGAAGATCTGGCCGCCTTCAAAGAAGAACTCTTTGCAGAAATGAGAATGATCATTAATCATCCACTGAGTCAGCAGAAGCGTTGGCTCAAAACGGATGAAGTAAGAAAGCTGCTCAAGGTTTCTCCAGGCACCTTGCAAACACTTCGCGTGAACGGAACGCTGGCCTATTCAAAGATCGGCGGCATCATCTACTACGATGCAGATCACATCCAAAAAATTCTTCAGGAAAATATGCGCCCTGTTCAGCACCCGGTACGACGATGATCAATAATCTTCTTTCCAATCAGCTTATCTCATTCTTCACCCACAATCATTCGTCATGCAAAATTTGTATCGTGGCAGATCCGGCGCGGGAAGCCGGCGTGAATACCGGAAACCTAAAATCAAAATTGCCGAGCGTAAGAAGCGAAAGCAGCAAAAGAAAGTTGAAAGGATCTTTCCGGTTTGGAAACGTTTCTTTTCCTGGTATAGGAAAGCGACAACTGCGGCGCTTTTAAAAATGTCCCCACATCTGCAGGGAAAGAAAGGAGGACGTGCATGAATTATATCCGGCACCTAAACGCTTTCTTTGTTGTAGTCCGGCATGATAACCGGCTTACGACATCGCATATCAGTCTGTACATGGCGCTGTTCCAGTACTGGAATTTTAATCGCTTCCAGAATCCGTTTACTGTTTACCGGAATGATATCATGCGGCTGTCGAAGATCGGCAGCAAGAATACCTATCACAAATGCATGAAGGAACTGCATCAGGCCCGGTACATATTCCACCATCCGTCTGCGACGAAGTATCAGCCGGTGAAGATCTCCATGACGATGCTCGATAAGACTGCACAAAAGAACCCGGAACAACTGGAATTATTTGCCGGAAATACTGCAGGTGCCGATGCATACATAAGTCCCAAAAAGAAGACAGATACCGATACCGGAATTGGGACGCAGCCTGTCTCAAATATGACCCGTATAAGTCTCAATAATGAGCCAGAAACAATACCAAATCCGGGACACCTTATAAAACATACAAACAATAAACAAGAGAGAAACACAACCGCCCATCAGATTTTTGCAAGGAACGCGAAAATACAGGAAGCGATAAATACGCCGCCCTTCCGGGAACCAGCTCCCGGCCAGGCAAACGAATTAAACGGCCGGCCGAAATTTGCTGAGATCGAGAGATTCTTCAAAGAGAAAAAGTACCCGGTATCGGAAGCAAGGAAGTTTTACAATCACTACAAAGCGATCGGCTGGAAGATCCAGGGTAAGATACCTATTGAAGATTGGAAGGCGCTGGCAGAAAAATGGATGGTGAATACTTCGAAATGGAATGGTAGCGGAATGGCAGTGCCCCCGGAAGCCGCGGAAGAGATCAGCGTGCAGTTTTTGTACGATCGGTTTCTCGAGGGTAAGAGCATTTTGCAGTATATCACCGCGGAGCATTTTGATGAATTGAAGTTGGAACTTACAGAGGAAATCATGCAACAGGCTTGGAAGGAACGCATCAACCAGGTTGCCGGAACAAATCGGCATTCTTTAAATGAATTGTGGGACGCGTATTTGAAAGGAGATCGCAATCATAGATTACTGCAAAATGATCAGCCTAATCTTATTCTGCTTGCTAAGCAAATTTCTCTGCTCAAATATTTCTCAACGCAGAGAGTTTCGGGTGAGAGTATAATTTAAGTTACCTAGGCAGAATTCTGATAATTGATAATAAGAAGATTATGTGTTATTTAAAATATCTATGACAACATCAAAATAATTACTATTTTCGGAATCAAACCTTATTACTATGGCCACCTACCGAATTTCTGGAATCTGGAAAGATGCCCAAGGCGACATCTCTCATGTCATGCTCCACGGTCCTATGCAGGGTAACAATTTCTCTGCTGGGCAAAAAAAGACTTCAGCATATGTTATAAACCTGATCGAGAGTGACCATGAAGTCTATACTACTATTTGGAAATATGTATCTGAAAAGCCGCAATGGCAAAAAGGCGCAGAAGTGGAAGTCGTTGGAAGCGGTCCATATCGTTATCTGCGATCGATCAGAGACGCAACCGAAAGAGACAATTTGGAAAGCATGATTAACATGGAATACTTTTTTTAGACAGATTTGCAGACTTAGCAAATTCTCTTTGCCAACCAGCCATACTACCTAAAACTAGGCAATATTTCATCGAATCCGCCATAACTGCGAACCATATGTCACAAACTTCTTATCCTAGATTCATTAGTAATACACCGTGTGGTGTAGATTTATTTGAAAGCGGCTCACAAGACAAGACAGCGAAAAGTATCTCCAATCACATTAAAGAGGGGAATAACGACTACAGGTTAATTGGCCTTGATGGTGAATGGGGGTCAGGAAAGTCCAACGCAATAAGCATTATCGATAAACAATTGGGAGACGACTATCACCTTTTTATATACGACACATGGGCTCACCAGGAAGATCTGCAAAGGCGTTCATTTATCGAAGAGTTAACAGATAATCTCCAAAAAAATAATGTAGTTAATCAAGCTGAATGGAAGACTAAGCTCAACAACCTCCTTGCTAAAAAGAAAGTGACGATAACGAAAACTATTCCGACGTTAAGTTGGGCAATTATTGCGTCACTGCTTGTTGCCGTGATTATGCCGATAACGAAAACTATTTCTGATTCTCTTTCAGAAGATAAAGATTTCTATAAACCGTTTATTACCGCTGCTCCTTTAATCATTGCTGTAATCGTATGGATAGTTGCTGCATTTCGGGATAAACAGTATCGGAATCTCGCTCATTTATTTCGGATTTATGAACGGCAAGACTTAAAGAGAATAAGCGACGAAACAATCTCCGAAAGCGAGCCCTCCCTTAGAGAATTTAGAAATTGGATCGACAAACTCAATGAAGACAGTAGGAAGAAAGTAATAGTAGTATTCGATAATATGGATAGGCTTGCCCCGGAGAAAATAAAAACAATTTGGGCGTTGCTACATACTTTTTTCTCGTCAACACCCTATTCGAAAATATGGGTTATTGTCCCCTTTGATAGAGCCCATATTCGTGATGCTTTTGGGGCAAAAGATGATGTGGATTTTGAGAAAACTAATCATTTTATAAATAAAACATTTTCAGTAATCTTCAATATTTCACCAGCGGTTCTCACTGATTGGAAAAATCTATTCGAAATTAAGTATAATGACGCCTTTGGCAAAACCGAGCAAGAGGAATACATTATTACAAGGAAAATATTTGATCTACATCATACATCTATCACACCGAGGAAGATTATAGCTTTTATAAATGATCTCGTCGCACTTAAATTGATTTGGAACGAGGAAATAAAACTTAGGTATATCGCCATCTTTGTTTTAAACAGAACCCAAATTATTGAAAGCCCCGTTAGGCAGATATTGAATAAGAAATTTTTATCTAAATCTCAAAATCTATTTGCCGGCGACGAAACGTTAGGAGACAACATAGCTGCACTCCTGTATAATGTTCCAATAGAAAAAGCCGCTCAGGTTACATTACAAAGAGAAATAGAACTAGCTATAAGGCAAAGAAGGCTTCCCGAGTTAAAAGAGTTTGCAAATAATGTGGATTTTATTTCGATTCTAGAGCAGATTGAAACAGAAGATATCGATGTCGATACTACGACCACATGTCTGGATGAAATTGAGTCATCTATCAAAAGTCCCGATTCTCAATCACTTCAAGTGATCTGGGATAGAATTGTTGGGCGACAAATAAGTATCCAAGTTCAAGATCTTAGTTTTACAGATGTTCACAAAATCTTAATTACAAAAGCTCGTCCAGAGCAAAGGAAGCAGTTGGTCAAATATTTTTTGACGGGATTTCACCAGGTCCGAGCCTTCTCGGGCGAAAACTATTACAAATCAATTTCAAGTCTTGAGGATTTTCTTAAATCAAAGAATATCGAAATAGATAGCATTTCCTTGATAGCTGATAAAAATGTATCGGCTGAAGAATTTGTCGATTATCTCAATAGCGCTAAAGAGAATTATTCTCGATATAAAGTTAATTGCAGCGAAAAGGACATAGATAGTTTCTTCTCCGAAAAAATACCAGACAAACTAGAAGCATCTGGTGTGATTTGGTATGTACGGGATCGATATAAATTTACCAAATTAAAAGCGGCAATAGAGAAGGCAATAAAGGCAAGTCAAATTACTCTTCAAAATGTCGCTTCGATCTTCGATGCTTATAAAGCAATAACGACCAGCGGACGTCTAAACTCAAAGATAGATGACGGTAAAATATATGAACTGTTGACATCTGCTGAACAGAACTCAAAAGAATACTATGAGTTAGCTGCTATGCGAATTGCAAGATTGGAAAAGTTCACGAATCAAGGTGGAATAGACTCAAGCATACTCAATCTTACCGACGAAAAATTTATTGAGGAACTGGCTTCACGAGTACAGTTCTATACTGATTACGGTACTTTGTTACTTAGTCTCAACAGTTGGCCAAAACCTGTAACTAAAGCCCTATTAAAGTACATGACCAAAAATAGTCTTGGAATGGTCATGTCACTTGAAAATGTTTTGCCTAGCGCCGAAAATATCTCCAAAGAGATCGACATGCCGATTGGCGACTTGCTGAAAGAATTTAATGATTGGAGTGAATTTCTAAACAAAAGTTTGACGCCACAGAACGTGAAGAATATAATTCCAGAAACCTTATTGGCTGATATTATTGCAGGCGATAATGAAATGGCGGAAGTTGTTTTAGAGAATGTGATCAAATATACAGAGAACGTGTCAGTAGAGGATTGGGACGAAGCATATAAAAATCATGATGACTATGAAGTTAAAGTACTGGATACCTTATTAAAAACTGGCAAGCTCCTCGAAATGCCTGCTAATGCTTTTTCCTCTTATAAAGAAACTCTTAAAAAATCTGCGACTTCTCCTGAAGATTACAATTTGTCTCTCGATGAAAATGAAACTTGGAAATTACTATATAATAAAGCGGACAAACTTCATTTGCAAGCAACGCTTAAGGATATTAGAGATTCATTTCTTCGAGATGTTGATATTAGTCCAGAACAATTTATATTTTTTGAAACCCCTCTGAGGGAATTGGGTGGCTTATCGGAAAAAAGTGGAGAGGTCGTTAGAAAAATACTAACCCCACTTTTATCAGACGACGACTGTCTTAGGCTGTTATCCGAAAATAAGGAGTTTTATTCTTCAATAGTTGAAGAGGCCGGGAATGACTCTTTTGATTTTATTGATGGATTAAGATCAAAAATAGAGGCAAATAGCAGCTCTGAAGTGGAGTCATTGAACTCATCAATTAACACGCACTTGACGAAAAGAATTCGGATTGTTTACGCTAAGTACTATTCTGATCGACAAGAGGAAGAAGAGGCAATTGAGGTTACAGACAACCTAAGAAGAATAGTGGAACAAGAGGAGCAGATACATTTTAAAGTGGATAATGGAATTGTTAATGGAAAAGATCCAGATAATGGTTATCCCAAAAAGCTTTTCGTTAAATACAGTTATAACAATGAACAGCGTGAGAAAACATTTGATGAGCACAATTGGCTAAGACTTCCATAACGGTAAAGTTATCCATCGAGCAAATTATAACAATGACATTGTAGCACAACAGATGGCCGCGACCTCGCGCCGCCTGATAATATTCCGGCTGCTGCGATGCAGCATCCGCAAAACTATCTGGCGGCTTCGATCATTCAACCCTGATCTGGCACAGCCGGCTGTCTATTGCGCGGACGCGGTGCTGAAGCACCAACGACAGCGTCACGCAATAAACAGCCCAACCCACGCTGCTTGGCCTGCGCACAGATGGCCGCGACCTCGCGCCGCCAGATAATCTCTCGGCTGCCGCGATGCAGCATCCGCAAGACTATCTGGCGGCTTCGATCATTCATTCCTGTCTTGGCACAACCGGCTGAATATTGCGCGGACGCGGTGCTAAAGCACCAACGACAGCGTCGCGCAATACTCAGCCCAAACCAGCGCTGCTTAACCTGCGCACAGACGGCCGCGACCTCGCGCCGCCAGATAATATTACGGCTGCTGCGATGCAGCACCCGCAAAACTATCTGGCGGCTTCGAACATTCACTCCTGACCTGGCACAACCGGCTGTCCATTGCGCGGACGCGGTGCTAAAGCACCAACGGCAGCGTCGCGCAATAAACAGCCCAAACCCACGCTGCTTTCAAAGCGGTGTGGCTGCGCCACGGATCATTTATGGCTTTGGCGGCGGGGTAGATCGTAGATAGACAAGTTACACCCCGCCGCCAAAGGCCGGTAAAAAGGTCTCTCTGCGGCAGGCATCGGCAAGCCCCACGCCAGCCCGGCGCAGGAGCCCCGCTGGTCTCCATTTGTGGACCTAAATGGCAGCGGGGCACCTGCACCGCCAAAGGCTGCTTCGCAGGCCTGTCATGGCCCTTGCAGCTCAGCCTGCCTCCGTTCGGGCAGCTGCCTGCATACTGCACAAATCCGCGTTCATAGCTCCTCCAATCGTGCACTACTCCTGAATTTATTGCACTCATTCCGTAGCTATGAACGCAGAATAGTGCAGTCTGCCCGCTGCCCCATATAGGGCTCGCCGGCCATCCCCACTGCGGCTGCGCGCAGCGTGGATCCGTACCGCTCACCTGGTCCCCAGGATTCGCTTACGGTTCCTACGCTGCACTTGCATAGTTCGGCCACCTACGTATCTATGATTAAGTTACTCCGGTGGCCTCCTATGGAGCTGGCAGCGGCCTCCTTCGTCAGCCTGCCTCTGCCAGCCCCTGGTGGGGGCTCGCAGCCGCCTGCGTTTCTCTCCGGCGGCTTACGGCGGCGAGCGCGCCTCCCACGCTTCAGCCCGGCAGGTTTGCCGGGCAAGGCTATGCTTCTTTTTTGCCGCAGGCGCTTTTACCGGCTGGACAAAATAGATGGGATAGTATCTTGAATTTGTTCCTTCGAAAAAGAGCGCAGCAAGTTAGCGCCGGCGCAAGCCTGGCTGCGCAGCATAAACACAAGGCCCGCGCACAAGGCTATCATTTATACTGCCAGCCACGCGCCGGCGCTGGAAAAATGCTTTCTCTTTTTTCCCTTTTTCTCTTTTGGATGAAATTTATGAGAGTCCTGCTATGGGGAAATTCATTCGATGTTCGCGAATGCGCATATCCTGGATGCGATCGTTTCTTCATTCACCTGCAGCGAAAACGGCTAAGACCTTTCAGCCTGGCCCCAGGATCCGGAGCGCCAACTAAAGGCACACATACAATTGCCCCGAAGACAAAGCGACGAACCACAATCGCCCGCACAAAACGTAACCCATCCCGAAATCCTCCAATGGGCCGAACGAATGCCAACGCAACATTCGCGGTGAAAAGAATAAACCATCCCGCAAGATAGCACCGGCACAAAACACACGCTGCGCAGCATAAACACAAAACCCACGCACAAGGCCATCATTTATACTGCTTCGCGTGGTGCCGGTGCTGGGCGACGGCGGGTTATTTATTCTTTCACCTTAAATCATTGCTTATGTCAATTCGTCGTCCACATTGTCGCTTTCTTGGCCGGTATTCCATTTTTCGTGCTGGCTTTATTGTGTTCCGTCTTTATGCTTTGCCTTCGGGTAAGTTTATGCATGTGTCTGGCCGGTTTATGGCTATCACAGCATCCCTTGCGCCGCCACTGTAAGGCATAAAAAAACAGCCCTGAAATTCAAGGCTGTTTACTCTGATGCCACCACAACAACAGAGATATATGATCAGCGGATCACTCTCTTTCAACGGCCGTCTGGCTAACGGCGCTTGCCACTCCACCTGCAACAGCCAGGTAACCGGCTATCTTAACAATCACCGCAGGCAGAGCAACCGGCGCGGCCGCGATCGTCGTGGATATCGTCGCCAGTATAAGGCCAATATTCCGCAACGATCTGAAAAACCGTGGTGTGGGCTCCTTTGCCCGTTTGATGATTTCATTCATGTTAATAGGCTTTAGTGGTAAAAAAATTAGGGTCAGCTTCGGCGCTCTTATCAGGGATCTGTTGCCTGCTCTTCAGGTTCATCCCATAAAATGGTGGACACAGGTGGCCAATCGCATATTCGTGACTGATGAGCAACGGGCGTTGAAAATGTCCTGGTGTTTGATTTCATTTTTTGCCGGTTTAGGTTAGCACTGCGCATCTGCCGTGATAATTCCTGTATCAAAGAGAAACGCAGTTAATAAAGTTTCGCGAGTGCCTGGCATTAACTGAAGCCGAATACCGGCCAGTTATCCTGCTCGAGGAGTACACTCGGATCCAGCACGCTTACGCAGCGCTGGTTGATGGGAGCGGCGCTCACTCCAATGTGTTGTTGGATTGCTTGTTTCATACGCATGATTTTTTATGATGAAAAAGAGATTACACACCGGAAATAGCCACAAGCGAAAGGGCATTGAATGAGCCGTTTCTCAGCGGATACATTTGCGCATTCACCTGCTGGTAGAACTCGATGCCCAACGTCAGAAACAAAGGATGGGCACTGTTCGCAGTAACCGCGTTCACCAGGTCGATCACAGCCGTCGGATTGGCATCCCAGGGCAGTACTGCAGTCTCGCTATTGGCGGAAATGAACACCTCATTCTCAAAATCGATCTCAGCGCCTGCAGAAACAATCTTGAAATGGGTGGTACCACCTGGTGCGGCGATCATGTTCAGCGGTACAAAGACCGGGATGTTGATTGACAGCGTACCGGCAACCCGGTCGATCACCGGCGTGAACGGCGCGTAAATGGTTGTGCCGAGTTTGCCGTTGATGTTGAAATCGAATCCGGCCAGCAACTCCGCTTCGCCGTCGATCACGTTGCGAAGGCCGCGGGGATTCACCGCGTCTTCCTGGAGTACGCGGACCATTTCCTTTGTCAGCCGGCTTACCATCCGCGGATCTGAAGCGTTTTGCAGCAGGCCGCGGATAGCATTCCGCAGGAGCTTGCCGGCTTTGCCGGCACGGCCAAACTCCGAACCATTCTCACGTGTGCGCTGGAAGGCCGGATCATTCGCGATCCTTGCCGCCGGCACACCGCCTTTTTCCCTCGCCAAATACCCATCTTTCGATTTGTAGAAGGTAATATCACCGATAGTACCGTCCAGCTTCACAATTCCTTTCTGCCGTGCCATAACAACCCATTTTACTTTTCACAATTCTGCTAACCCACCGTACAGCGATACGCTGATACATTCGTTATTTTTGCAGCTACAGCACAATTTTAGAATGAACTCTAAAAACAAAAAAGCGGCCGTTCCGAACGTGCAGGATTATGCAGCAAACGATCCCCAATCGCATAGTCATTTATGCGAAAGACATCATGAATATCACCGGTCGCAAGGAGCGCGCGGCCCGGACGCTGCTGGCTGCGATCAAGAAGAGGTTTAAGAAGAAAAAGGGAGAGTTTGTGTCGGTGGATGAGTTTTGTGAGTTTACGGGGTTGAAGAAGGAGAGTGTGAGGGAGTTTCTGGTGGGATAGTAACTGACTTGGTATATCCTAAGTATGGATAATGCGTAATTCCGAGATTTTTATATCGAAATGGAACGGTTCAAGTAAGAACTGATGACCGTTCAAATTGCTCTGCTCACATATATCGATTTGAGTCATTAGTGATCTGAAAGGCAAGGGGAAAGGTAGTGTAGCGCAAGGCTTTGATAATCGGAATAGATGGTTAAAAACTCGACAAAAAATTGATTAGGCAAAATTTACTTATCTTACCTAAACAGGATATGTTTTTGTTTACTGTTTAAACCTTATACCATATTTATGGGCCTCCGCTTTTCTATCCAAAATGCCAACTCCATCGGCCATTTTGTAAATGGCAATATCCTTTCCTTTTTAGATGATTTTATCAAGATCAAAGACCGGCGCGAAGGAACGCTTGAATTTCTGGATACTATTATTAATCATCCGGAACGTGATTTTTACACTACTTTAGAATACACGCGGTTCATCAGTAGGGATTATGAATTTTTAAGAAACAGGTGGCCTGAGATAAAGGAATATCTCTACAGGCTCGGAAACCGAGAACAAGGGAATCTCATAAGAGATTTTAATATTTCATTACTTGAATATCTCCAGATCATTTCTGATCTTCTATCTAAATGTAAAATAAAAGCACTGTTACTTCCTGGACATGATGATACCCCATTAAATCACAGCCTGCTTAATGCAGATTTCCTCCGTTATTTAGTTAGAATACATCCCGGTGATTCGGCACTTATTTTACAATTAAAGGAAAAGCTATCTGAAGAAGGTACTGCAATTCTGAATGTATTTTCAAAGTTCGATACAGCTTATGATAAAGTTGATCAGTGGCCTGGCGTTTTATTCTGGAACGAAACCGATTCTGTATTTGTGCCTGTAGAAACCGAAAATGAAGTAGCTAGTATGTTTGAGTTTCTTCGTTTTGAAAATGGTTCGTTCAGATTTTTAAAAGATCTTGCCAGTCAGCGAAAACAATCTAAACGGTATGGTTATTTTTTTCATCTCAGTGATCTGCATTTTGGTCACGAGCAGTGTAACCGTCGAAAACTCAGACTTAGTAACATTCTAAAACGACATCTTAATGAATTGGATACCCAAGAGCTTGCTTTGCCAATAATAACTGGCGATTTAGTCGATACACCTAAGAATATTAATGTAAACTCATACAATGAATTTAAAGAAATGTTGACTGGATATGGGTTCAATCAACCTGTGCAGATCTTAGGCAATCATGATGTTGATAGTGGAGGATTCTTAAAAAGAGCTTCCAAACAAAAAACTGTTGTTGCTAGCCTTTCCCGGCCAAACAGTATTGAGATACTGGAAGAATACCAGTTTGGGTTTATTAAGTTTAACTCCAATACCGGTGGCAACTGGGCGCAGGGGCAAATAGGACAAGAGCAACTAGTAACGATAGGGAATGAACTGGATTCGATCCCTAACGGTAGACAGTATACATATATCACGTTGGTTCATCATCATCCTAAAATCATCGAAAATCCCGATTGGTACAAAAGGGACTGGATAGAAAAAGTGTTAGGTAAAGCAGGTTTTGAAAAAACAATGCGAATGATTGACGCTGATGAGTTTCTGATCTGGAATAAAGCAAGAGAAATCGAATTAATTCTTCACGGGCACAAACATATTCCTGCTGTCCAAAAGCATGATGATATTACAATTGTTGCCGCTGGTTCAGCAACCGGCAAGATTGCACATGTTGAGAAAGGAAAAACCTATTTATCTTACAATGTTATTAAGCTTGATTTAAATACTCGGAAACCTGTTTCTTGCACAATACTTGCCGAGGAGACTTTAGGGGGAGGGACTAAAGATGTTCTCCTGCACAAATTCTGAGCAATGGAACTATTTTAATTGCCGGCATTGTTACTAGAACTAATAGCCATTCAGCATTTTTATCCAAAGCTTCATTTTATTGGGGAGTAATTCGGTCTTTTCGTATAGAAATTTTCTAACTTCTTCAGGGTCAACAAAGCGTATTTTCTCTGTTTGCTGGCCACCGTATTTCCCCTGAGTTGTAAATAGGAATATTTTTTCATCTATGTCCCGATAATTATCCGCATGAAGAAAATTTTGACCATTTTTAACCTGTACGACAGCCTTCTCACCGTTGGTCTTATCCACTAAAACAAATTCATAAGCCATAGTATCAGATCTACAACTACTTGGTACAACCATATAATCGAAGGTGTACTGTAGATATAGTGCTAGAGCATCTTCGCAATATTTAGAGGAGAGAAGGGAGAAAATATCGAGGTCCTTTACCAAGGGAATGTCATATCGGGCAGTTCCCGACTTCTCATTATAAGTAATCATGGAAAAGACAGAAACCGTTTCGTCATTGACTCTTTGTACCGTCCTGGCAGGAATAAAGCAATTTACCAGCTTCCCTGGAACAGTATCGACCGTTCCTATTTTAAACCATGTGCATTTTCGTACATTGACAATATCAGCATTTGATGCATCTTCTGAATGGTCATAGAACCAATCTCCCTTGATCTGCCCTAAATAATAAATACCACTCCAGTCACGGGTCCAGATAAGATCATCTACCTCCATGCGATGACAAATAGCATTGAATGCAGCCCACCAGCTTGAATCCTTATAGACTACTGCAGCTATCTTCTGATAGGATTCAAATGTTACATCTTCTTCTTCAAAGTCAACCTGCCACCCGACCCCTACAATAGAATTATCAATACAATACTTTCTGGCGTCTATGCCGTTTGCAGCTCCAGGCTTCAAGTTGATTCTCCAAATTGCCATCGTAATAGTTTAAGTTTTTTTATAGTCAATTATTCTGGTTGTTACTTAGGCTCTTTTGCTTGTTACCATATTTCAATATCCAAGTTACAATATCCGCGTAATCACGAAGTGTTAGCTGGTACTGATGTTTTTGCTGAAATTCTTTTGCATCTTTAGTAAACGTGGAGCTTGTAACCATCATGGCGCTATTGGCCTGCGCATCGAAAAGTGTCCCATAAAGCGTCCGAACCAGATCAACGCCAATTTTTCTGTCTTGACTGTAATGTTTCGCTTCCACAAGACACAATAGGCGACCAATATCGGTGTTTAGATATGCCAGAATATCAGCGCCTCCGTCACGTGTTTGCTTGGTCAATTCGACTTCCCATCCCATATCCGAGAGTAAATCAGCCAAAAGTTTTTCAAAATCGCGAGGACTGAGCTTGTGTAAATCGCCAGGCTGTTTCTGCAGCGCAGTGATAAGGTAATTGTTAGCCGAAAGAATAATAGGTTGCGCAACGGTAATTATGTCTTTTTTGGGAACCAGTATATTATTTGATAGTTCATATAGTGGCTTTTGTAGTATTTTCAAAAAAGAGGAGTCTTTCGATCGAGATTTTAATAATTCCGTAAGTATTGAAAGTGCTAACGGATTACCTTTAGCGGCTTCTACAATATTTGAAACTTGCGTGCTTATTGATGATTCATTCAAAAATATTTCAAGTAAACTTGATATTACATTTTCTGATAGGGGTGCCAGATGCAAATTTTCAGAAAGCCTGAATGATAGATGCTCTTGCCTTGTAAAAACAAGCGCAGAGACCATCTTAAAGTTGGAGATACTTATTAATGCCCGGTCGTGTTCTTTTTCATCCCAAGTATCGCTTCCATCTATTACAACAATCAAATTTTCCCTGCTAGGAAATCTTTCTTTATTTAATCGAGTCAGTACCTGTATAAATCTATTAAGCGCAGATCCCGGATCCGGTTCCGATGAGAGATTGACAAAGAGCGGCGTACTCGAAATTCTCCTGGAACTTAGCCAATGTTCAATAAGTGCTGTTTTTCCTATACCTGTTTTGCCTGAAATTACAATGGGCGCAAATACATGACTTGCGCGAAATAGCCTCTCATCTAACCATCTTAGCTCAGATTCACGACCTATGAATGTTGAAGAATACTCCCTTTTAAATTCATATTCCTGCATACATTAAGATATTATTCTAGTAGATACTACCTGGAGAAAATATAGTTCATCTTCAACCAGTACATGTCTTCAATTTTACTTTCTAAAAATCCCTTTTCCAATGCCGTAATCTGTACCGATTCTGAGCCAAATGCTGACAACTCCAAATATTGGATTGGTTGTACATCATTGAATTTAACAACTGGAAGAGAGACATTTTGGCTGTTGTAATTCATTACAATGGCTGTATCAGACACTTTGCTTACGTAACCCTCCGGAAAAGAAAATGTACCATCTTCATTTTGATATTTCCTAAGAGTATCAACCGGTAAACTAAAGGCTTCGGATAATTTTTTAAAATACTGTTTGTAATAGTTTTCATGGGTATTAGTGTAGAACGAAGAGAGGCTATCCACATTGTAACCACCGTATATACCATGGTAAGGAGCTTTATGATCATAATAATAACTGTACGATGTTTGGATATTTGTGAATGGGGTATGTCTTTCAATATTGACTAATATTATTTTTGTTTGCATAATCTCCTTGTAATCTGAAATTCTATACTCGTTCATAGCTGCATAATTTATCAACTGAGCACAAAGCTCATGTCGCCTGGCAGGATCATATAATAAGCTGCGTTCAATTAATGCTATTATCTGTCTTTGCAATAAGAACTTATTTAAGAAAAAAGAAGTAGGGTCTGAATCAGTTATAATTCGATTAGTGCCTTCCACCGAAGACAAGATCATATCACCTTGCGTATAATTATTGAAAATCTCACTTGGAAAATAGCTGGCAACCTCGTTATTCTGGAACCGACGTAGTTCTGATTCAAAATCAAAATGTGTGACTATTTTATGCTCCGCTACTGTAGATAATAACATCAGACCACTGAAGCAATAACCAATAGACAAGGGCTTCATTCTTAATCCTGTTTTATATCTTGTTCGATACCTGATCCCTAGTAGATAGTCAACTAGATTCTGAGAACCAAAGGTCAATAGAAAGCAGACTACATTTACAAACAGTAACGCGATAGTAATACGGAGCGAAAACCATAAGGAGATAGTAAAATTCGAATAGTCGTTAACTAGGTTGAAGAAAAATGATAAAACCGAATTGTAAAAATTACTGTAAAAAGAAAATAAAAGGAAATATTTAATGGCATGTGATAACACAATAATGACCCGCCTGGTTTCAACTGGAATTATTCGTAGAGTCTTATGGCCAATCGTTCGAGAAAAAATAAAAATTGGAAAAAGAATAGCCGTTATAAAGGCCAGATAACAGATAGACTGGTTAGAGAAGTCAATATTAAGCCTAATGAATAACCAGTCTATCGCCAGTGTCAACGTAATAAACAGTAGCAGATCAATAACAGAAGCTAGTATTCGTTTAAGGATTAACATTACTGGTATTCTTTTTTATAATGTTCCTGTAAACGAGGATAATTGTGAGTAGGAAAAGCAAAAAAATCTCAAAAATATAATTCACTACATAAGCCTTAAAACCTGTTACCACCGTTGAATAAGCAGGTTTAGCATCCCCTCCCTCATAAGTAACATACACATTTTCTCCCATTACCAACGGGCTCATCTTACCCCATAAATAAAGTTTGAGTTCTACTTTGGATGGGAGCTCTTCAATATTATCAATATATATTAGTCCGCTGGATTCCTGAAAGGATACACTTTTAGCCACTTTATCCCTTTCTTCATTCAGCAAGAAGGGAGAAGATATATTATAGGCATTTAGGTCAGATACACCGGAAATCTTAATACGGATTTTTGATAGTGTACTTTTCGTTTCATTTTTTAATGTAATGGTCCAAAAGTTATTTGTATTCAACAGATAATCATACACCTCTGCCGCGTTACTTTTTACAGTTGCATTCCTGGTTGAATCTGTCAGGTAAGAAAACACAGTTTGAAATTTCTGATTAATAGTAGCCGGATAGTTGATTTCTTGTTTATCAATTCGCACGGATAACTTCGGGTCTTTAAAAAAGAAGCTATAAACAGCAATCATTCCTCCCACGAAGAATATAATCATTCCAATTAGGGCATAGTAGGGTTCGATTTTACTGTTGAAGTTTTTAATGGTGGTAGTATTCATATGCTAAGCAGTGTTGTAAGGCAGCGGACTGTCCAATACGGAATGCGCGGTGGCTGAGGTTATGGTTGAACTGAAGATAAAAAAAAATCTGGTATTCGGCAACTATAGCGAGTTCAGTCAGATTCTAACCCTCATGTTCATGATCAAGAAAACTTCCTCTCGTATTCTCACATCTTCAAACTTCAATGTGTCTGACGATCAATTTTTCAATCCAAAGTGAACTATTTTACACCAGTGTAGAAACATATTAGTTGCTTGTGAACGTTCCGAACTAATAGTATCCGAATTCAGCCAATGCTTCAGACGTCAGCTTTATTTTCCTTTCTTCGTCGCAGCACTTTTCTTCTTCTCAATAAGTTTCGGCTGATTTTTGCGTATTTTTTTCACATCATCGAGATCTTTTTTCCTGCCGACCGCCTCGTTATTCTTGATGAAATCTGTAACTCCAATGAACGGTATGGTTAAGCTCTTGGATTTGAAATACTGTTTATCCTTTATCGCATCAGCGTATCTCACTCCATCGATTTCGCCCAGAATATCGATCCGCAGTGGCGGCTGGCCGATCTGCTTAATGATCCCTTCGTATAGAAAGTCCTTTTTTGTAAATCCAAGCGAGGCGGTGCCGAAATCCTTCATAACGGCTACCATCTTCTCAGCATTAGCTTCGGTGCAGTCAATCCAAATATCCATGTCGCCGGTGAAACGGGGCTCTCCATGGAAGGCTAATGCGTAGCCTCCCACAACCATGTATTCCACGGTGTATTTATTCAACAATTCAACAAAGTCGCGAAAATCAGGCTCAAGGTTCATTGTAAGCTGCGTTTAAGCCCAAAAGTCTTATCCATTCGGCCGTTCTTTACCACTTTGTCGAGGCGCAAACTCTCTCAATTTTGATCGTCATGGACCGGCGGCCATCGGCGGTAAGGAGCGCGAGTGGGCGCTGCTGGCTGCGAGTAAGAAGAAGTTTAAAAAGAAGAAGGGGAAGTTTGTGCCGGTGGACGAGTTTTGTGAGGTTACTGGGTTGAAGAAGGAGGGTGTGAGGGAGTTCCTGGTGGGGTGAGTGGTAGCAGATCCTCACTCTAAGTATGGATAAAGCATGATTCCGCACCTATCGCTTCACATTCTTCCTCGAGGTCCATGTCAATTACCGGCATTTTTCGCTGTTTTTGCTGATAATTTGATCTTGTTTCTTGCCGCAACCCATTTAAAATACTGAAATTGTTAGTGCGGGTATCGGCGGTAAATGATTAAGTTTTTAGCTGCGAAAGGGGCCGCATTGCGACCCGTTACGCATACAGAAACCTAAAATGATAGGTCAGTATAAATATTGGGGAGACTTTGCTAATGGACTTCGCGATAAAGGAAGGTATTCATTGACTTTAGGGTGACTACAGAATCGCTTTGACTTTGTCGGAAGAGAAAAAGCGGAATCTTATTGTCTACATTGGACCTGCTGGGGCGATTAAAACCTCAGAAAATTGAGGCCCAGATAATGCTCCACAACTATAAAATTCTTATACCTTATGGAGGAATATAAAAGACTATAGTCCTCCACAACTGGCTTTGTTTCATGCAGGTAAAAGAAAAGTTCGGTTTTGGCCAGTAATAAAATCTATTGATGGCCAGAATTTAGTCTCCACTCGCCCTGGTGTTAGGCCGACGCGCTTCTTAAACTGTCTCTGGATTATTACAGTGCAATGATTGCTGTTCACTATTTTTCTGTGTTCACGGGCAGTGAACAGGTTAAAATAATGAACAGATTGAAAACCATCTATCCGAACTCTGTTAGGTATTTGCAGAGAAACCTACCAGGTATGACAAGTGAAGCTGAACTCGGCCAGTAAATGTCACATATTTTCAAATATTTGTGACATTTCATATTCAGGATATCGGCGATAATATAATGTTAATGAGATGCTTAAGAGGTTAATTATCATCGTCCACAAATATGCCTGCTAATACAGTTGTGGACAAGAATAGGGTTTTATAATCGTCCGTAACTATGCGGACTGGTGCCACCAGCGGCGTTGACGCTCTTATCGACTTTTGATTACGGTACCGAGTGCTATTGCCAGTTTTAAATATCCTTATTTAGCACCTGGCAGGATGCGCTTGATTTTGAATGCAACAGGCAGCTGAGCATCGAGTCTCATCTTTTCCGGCCTATCCCTGTAATTTCGGTTAATAATGTTCATGTGAGCCGAATAGATTCACTATTCGGCTCATTATTTTCCGTATTTGTGAGCCGATTAACGGTAATAATCGCTCATGGCAAATTATAACGGGCAGCAAAAGGATTGGCCTCACTTCAAATTCTCCCTTACAGGCGTAGAGGGCGAGTTGCTTACTTTTTCCGAAAAAGTAGGGAGAAGACGGAAACGGCAGGATTGGTCGAGCAATCGCTTGAAAAAGCGCAGCGCTCGAATGAAATAGCGCCAGGGTAGAATATTTCGTCAAGACAACTCTCGATGCACAAATTGAAGCGGAAGCACAGATTGATTTTACCCTGAAGACAACAAGATTCTTTGGCCCGCTACAAGGATCATCTTAATGACCGCCAGCTTACTGTAGTCAAGAGAATATTGGAAGAAGGGTCAAAGGATTCAAAGGCGGCATGAATGCCCGGAAATACATAGGGATTACCAAGACCTCCAAAGCGACTGCCACAAGGGATATGCAGCAATTGCTGGAGATGGGGGCCTTTATACTTTCTGGAAAAGCAGGAGGCCGTAGTATAAGCTACCAGGTCAACATTTAAAAAATAGAAACTCTTATTGTGTTAGAAGAAACCTGCGTCGTCTAGAAAATCTTATTTCAATTCAGCCGGGCTCGCAAGGATATTAAAAAGCTTTCAAGAGGATCTTTTTGCGAACGTTATCGAAAGATGATAACGTTCGCAAAAGATAACTTCAGTTCGGTTTGATTAATCTCTTAAATACCCCAGTTACCAAGCCAGAAAGCTATAAATATCAATTTTATATAAATGTTTGTTTATCAGTAATTTGCATTTTTAAAGACAAAAACTCGTACTTATTAATGTAATATTTAGCATAATCTGGTACTTGAAAATGTGATTTATTACATAAATTCGTACCAAATAATGTGATATGAAGAGGAAGGCAATGAACTTGCTGAAAGACTGGAAAGCATCTGCAACCAGAAAACCGATGATCATTCGTGGCGCCCGGCAGGTTGGGAAAACATGGCTAATGAAAGAATTTGGCCGGCAACAGTACGAACAGGTGGCATATGTCAACTTCGAAAGCAGTGCCAACGTCAAAAGCCTGTTCAACGATAACTTTGACATCCGGCGTATCCTCACTGCTCTCCAAATTGAGACAGGAATCACCATTATACCTGAGACAACATTGTTGATCTTTGATGAGATTCAGGAAGCGCCAGGTGCCATTAACTCACTGAAGTATTTTCAGGAAAATGCTCCAGAGTATCATATTCTCTCTGCCGGATCTTTACTTGGCGTCGCGTTAAACAATCACCAATCATTTCCCGTCGGCAAGGTAGAGTTCATGGACCTTTATCCGTTGAGCTTTTCTGAATTCCTGGAAGCGGTAGACGAAAAACCACTGGCAGACTTACTGAAAACACCAGACTGGCCGTTGATCACTGCCTTTAAGGTTAAATTCATAGAACGCTTAAGGCAGTACTACTTTATTGGTGGAATGCCAGAGGCGGTCCGTTCATTTGCCACAACCGGGGATTTCAAACAGGTCAGAACGATCCAGCAACAAATACTGACTGGCTACGAACAGGATTTTTCCAAACATGCACCCACAGAAATTATTCCGCGGATCCGTATGCTATGGAACTCAATCCCCGCTCAATTGGCGAAGGAAAACAAGAAGTTCATCTACGGATTGATCCGGAGCGGTGCGCGGGCAAAAGAGTATGAGCTGGCAATGTCCTGGCTGATCGACTGCGGACTGATCCATAAAGTACATAACCTTTCACATCCTGGCATTCCCTTAAAAGCGTATGAAGAGCTGAATGCTTTTAAGCTTTTTTTAGGGGATGTTGGTTTGTTGTCTGCAATGACCAGTCTAGATGTCAAAACCTTACTGGAAGACAATGATATTTTCGAAACTTTTAAAGGTGCGCTGACCGAACAGTATGTACTGCAGCAGCTCGTAACGCTGCCAGACCTACCTGTTTATTACTGGTCGCCTGAAAATGCAAAAGCGGAACTGGACTTCGTAGTACAGCACAGCGGGAAGGTGATACCTATAGAAGTGAAGGCGGCTGAAAATCTCCATGCGAAAAGTTTGAAGGTATATTGTGATAAATTTCAGCCGGTACTTGCGGTTCGTACATCGCTCTCTGACTATCGTCCTGAGAGTTGGATGGTAAATGTGCCTTTGTATGCGATTGAAACGCTCAGTTTGCTTGCGGATGGTACACCGATAGCATAAGTATTAATACAATTGTTAACACCGTCCTGTCGGCACCAAAGGTACCATGATAAAAACTTAAAGTTCAAAATCAAATCGCTCGCCTAATGAGACGATTTGAGACGTTTTGGTCCGAAAGGAGTCCTGAAACCCTACCCTCAAGCCGGGAAATAAACCCTACAATATAAAAATAATCTGACAGTGCATATTGCTAAGCTTATGGTCGATAGCAATTTCTTTGACAGCCCCAAGCTTGTAAAGGATGTACTGCTCTATATAGAAAGCGATCTAGGTTTGAAAGCGGATAGTGTGCATGTGTCGGTTGTATTAAAGCGTTTTTCTGAGGCGGGAAATTGAAATTCACTAAATCAGGGAGGCTAAATTTATACAGTAAATAATGATCTGAGGAAGGGCTAGTCGACGCCGAAATCGAGCGGATTTTAGCGGACCCTTTAATGGAAGGAGGCTTACCAGTTGCGGTTTGATGGCTTCTAACGATCGCGAGCAGATGCAAATTGAGTTTTTTGACTTTTGCTTGTATTTGCGTCGAAGTGAGAATATAAGGGTCAAGGAATATCATAACCGACCGCGACACCTTATTTTTGTATATCTTAGGAGAATAATCCAAACTGCTCGAAATCAACCAAGTCGGACCTTTAAAGAAGTGTCGGATGGGCATTGATGAACACAGCGAGGAAAAACTAATCTATTTATCGATGCAGGAAGGCATACCTACGATAGAGGAATTGAAGGAGCAACTGCGGCTCGAATTATTAAAACCAGCTTCGGATACGAACCTCATTCTGCAGTTATCCAATGATATTGCGAATCGGGATGAGAACGCCGTACGGTTTTCCGTGGATGCCGGCATTATCAATCGTTTAGGAAAAGAACTCGTGGGGCGTCACGAAACGGCCGTGTCGGAGCTTATCAAAAATGCGTACGATGCGGATGCGACTATTGTTCATTTAAGGTTTGAAGGATGTGATGTTCCTGGTGGTACGTTGACCATTATGGACAACGGTATTGGTATGAGTAAAGAGCAACTTCTCAATGGATATATGCGGCTTTCTTCATCAGATAAAGCACACAATCCGAAATCACCCAATTTTGACCGTCAGCGCGCCGGACAAAAGGGAATCGGCAGATTTGCTGCGCAGCGAATTGGCAAAAAACTTAAAATAGTTACTCAAACAAAGGAGGCATCCAAGGCCCTGCAAATCGATATTGACTGGGATCGTTATACGATGGATTCGAATCTACTGTTAATTACGAACGACATTCAAGAAATCGATAAGCAACAAGAACAGGGAACGACATTGTATATTTCGGACGTTCGCGATAAATGGTCAATAGATGCCATTGAACGTACCTATAAATATATCACTGAACTTCTTCAGCCTTTTCCGCTCTCTCGTCGTTTTCATCAAAGTAATAATGATCCTGGGTTTAAGGTTGAATTTTTAAAAGATGGACTAGTCATTGTCGATGAAACTAGTTCTTTTTTTCAACATGCAATCGCGAATATCGAAGGATACGTTGATGACGAAGGTCAAGGGTACTATGGCTTCAGTAGCGAAAAACTATCCATAGCAGAGGACGTGTATCTTATTGGCAAAAAAGAACGGGAAGATAAATATGAAGTCTTGCGAAACGTTCATCTAAAGGCTTATTATTTCATTTACAACGTCGGCTTAATCCCTAGAAAAGTAGAGACGTACATTCGGCAAAATGCAGAAGAGTACGGAGGAATAAGATTGTATCGAAACGGTTTCAGAGTACTTCCCTATGCGGAAAAGGACGACGATTGGTTAAGACTTGATGCTTCTGCCAGAAGGAGAACGATCATCGCTCCCCATGGGGCCAATAGTTTCTACGGGTTTATTGAAGTAATTGATCCAGATGGCACGCTGTTTCAAGAACAATCTAGCCGTGAAGGGTTGATTGAAAACCAAGCCATGCAGGAGCTTCGGGATTTTACTTATAAAGTTCTAACCGACTGCGCAATTAAGATCTCCTATGTACGTAAACGAAAAGGAACAGCGGGGGAGAAAACATGGAACAAGAAAACTACTAAAGAGGCTGTGGATGAGGCAAAGGAAACTCTTTCTGGAGTTATTGCTCAAGCCGGGGCTGATGTTTCGACTGATACACATGATCACGAGCCGCTTACCTCGGAGGAGGTTGACCTCATGACTGCGCTGAAGGAGCTTGAAGAGAAGCTAGAGCTTGTAGATCAAGTTAGCGCAGAAGAAAAACAAGCAAATGAACAAGAAAAGCAAGAGTTGCTTAAAGAAATACAAATGCTCCGGATTTTGGCAGGACTTGGCCTTACGATTGGGGAGTTTGTTCATGAAGTCAATCATTATGAACCTGCTTTTAAATACGACGCAGAACTATTGACGTCTCTAGTAGAAACACCTCAAGGCAAAGAAGCGGGACTTCGCTTGCAGAATAATTTAACCGCTTTTACTGTATACACCGCTTATTTCAACGAAGCGATCTCGAAAAATGTCAACCGGCAACTTAAGCCAATAGAACTTAGAGATGCCGTTCTCTTTTTTGAAAAATCAATTGGGCCGGATTTGGTGAGAAGCGGAATTGAGCTCGATACTAAAGGCTTTCATGGATATAATCTATTCACTAGACCAATGCATATTTCCGAATGGGCTTCGATCTTGTTTAATTTATATACTAATTCAAAAAAAGCTATTAAGAAAGTTGCCGCTAACGGAAAAATTGCTATTGCAGGGGGAAAAGTTGGGAAGAAAGTTTTCCTTGAATTTTCCGACAATGGTATAGGTATTCCTGAGGAAAGTAAAGATGAAATATTTGAAGCTTTTTATACGACTAGTTCACCCGTAGGGAGCCAAGCGACAAATATTGAAGAGTTAACGGGAACTGGATTGGGTTTAAAAATTGTTCATGATATTGTTGAGGGATATGGTGGTAATATTTCCGTCGTATCGCCAAAAGAGGGCTACGTCACCACAATTCGAATTGAAATTCCTAAAAGCGCTAGTTAGTTATGGAAATGTATAAAGTGTTTTATTTGGATGATGAGAAAAATGATTTGGTTCTACCTATTAAGGAAAAACTGGAATCAACTGGAACATTATCCGTTACATGGGGCAAGCCTGCGACATTTGAGGATGAATTATCGGTTATTGAAAAATTGCTGAAGGATCATCACTGTGTCCTTTTAGACCTTCAACTGGACGAGAAACAAGAGGATGGAACCCAGGTTAGATACCAAGCGCCGACCTTAGCGCAACAGATCCGAACATTAGGATCTGAGAAGCGAATCCCTGAGTGTCCAATAATTCTTTGTTCGACAGCAGATAAAGTTAAAATCTCTTTTAGTAGAGATTTTACAAGTCATAATTTGTTTGATTGGACATTTATGAAAAGCGATATTAATACAGAAACAGTTGGTAAAATTATATCTGTTATCGAAGCATATTCGACAGTGTCAAAAAGCAAGAAAGATTTTTCTGATCTGTTGAAAAGAAACTATCATGACATAGATGAACGAATTCTTTCCCGGTTTGTGAATGAGGATGATCCTCCTGTTCATGAAATATGCAGAACTATTTTAAATGAGATTGTGCAAGTCAGAGGGGTGCTTATCGAAGAAGATGTATTAGCTGCTAGGCTAGGGATTGATATTGAGAAAAGTAAAGGATGGGAGGATATTAAAAGTCAATTGTTTGAGGAGGCAAAATACTCGGGCATCTTTTCCTCCAGTTGGAAGCGATGGTGGGCAGACAAAGTGTTCGATATTTTCGAGCAAAAAACGAAAGCAAACCTCGCATCATTGGAAGCGAGGGAGCGAGTAGACTTACTGCAGGAGCATGTGAAAGAGCCAATTGTTGCATCGGAGCCATTGCAATTTTGTCAAAGCACGAACTTCTGGACAGTCTGTCAAGTAACGAGAAAGGCGATCGATCCATTCGAGGCATTCAAGATCGATATGAAAGAAGAACCAAAGCCTTGGCAAGATTATCAGTATGTCTCTTTGTATGCCTTACTTGAACGTTTGGCAGAACAGGAAGGGATTGTTATTCATCCATCAGAAACGGACCGTTTTCGTGTAGAATCAGAAAGCTGCGAGTCATGAACATCGACCAAACAAATCTAGCTTTTAGAAAAGAGATGGCTAGTGATCTGCTTGTTTTTAAAAAGAGCCTAGAAGCTCTGAACATAAATGCTGGTATCGTCGATAGGGCGATTCGCGAATTAAAGGATGAACAGTACCTACCCGGATGTGTAAAATTTCCAAGCTCTCCGAGGACGTGGGGATATAAAATAAACCCGTTGATCATTAACGTCGACGACTATGAAGGTGTTCAGTATCCGCAGGCCAAAAATATGCGACGGCTAAAGGTTTCCCTGTCAGTCAATGTTGTTGGCGAATATTCTGCGCCGGATGCAGGGGTATTTTTAGACCCTTATGGACACCTCGAGTTCAATCTCTTTGCTGAGGGGTTTAATCGGCAAAACAAACACCACATACTTTCGTTTCACCTAGACAGGCATATCGACGCTGAAAACAAGGCGGAAGAAGTTCATCCAATTTATCACTTCCATGTAGGGGGACGTATTATGGAACAGTTCCCGAATAGAAACTTTGGTAGCTCCCTTATTCTTGATAGCCCAAGATGGATGCACTATCCCATGGACCTTATGTTGGGTGTTGATTTTGCCTTGTCTAATTTCGCTCCTAAGCTTTGGAAAAAGGCAAAAAAAGACCAAGGATACGTTCGCTTAATTCGGAAATCTCAGCAAATGGCTATTTTACCTTTCATCAAAAGCTTGTCCCAATATTTTCAACTAATCAACGGGACGCCTAACTGCTGGCAGGCTATAGATATTTTACCTCAACTAGTACGTTAATGCGATCAGCTATCACACGCTATTTAAAGAACCACCAATTAACTGATCCACACTTAGTCAATAAGTTGATCGTGTCCGCGTTTGTTCGTAAAACAGATTTGAAGATCAAATACAACTCTTTTATTCAGTCTTATTTGATTGAGGAGACGAATGAAATTGAGGCGCAGCTTTTGGACTCATTCGTTAAGCAATTTGCAGACAACGAACCTCACTATTCTATCGAACATCTGGTGAAATTGTTTGAATACGTTATTTCGCCAGCGGACCGTATCGTTACCGGAGCCATTTATACGCCGGAGGCTGTTCGGGCGTTCATCGTAGATGGTGTGTTTGAGCGCGTCGATACTGTCGATGCAAGTTTCAGCCTCGCCGATATCGCGTGTGGTTGCGGAGGGTTCCTTCTTACAACAGCCAAGAAATTGAAAGCCGTACTTGGTTGTAGTTACGCCGAGATATTCAATCGTTATCTTTTTGGCCTAGATATTGAAAAGCATTCTATCGAGCGAACCAAGATTCTACTCAGTTTATTTGCGCTACTGGAAGGCGAAGATGCCGTGTCTTTTGACTTCAATCTGCATGTAGGAAATGCGTTGTCTTTTTCCTGGAACGAGCATTACAATGATTTTGTTGGATTTACTGCCGTTGTTGGAAACCCTCCTTACGTGTGCTCCCGAAACATTCGGGAAGACTCCCGTGCGCTTCTTCCCAACTGGGAAGTTTGTGCCTCTGGACATCCGGATTTGTATATTCCCTTCTTTCAAATAGGCATTGATGCGTTGAAAAGCGAAGGTGTTCTAGGTTATATCACGATGAATTCGTTTTTTAAAAGTTTGAACGGACGGGCGTTGCGCGACTATTTTCAACGTCAGTTGTTTTCATTCGTCATTCTTGATTTCGACAATCACCAGGTCTTTGATTCTAAATCAACGTACACTTGTCTTTGTTTGATTCAGAAGACGAAATCGGATTACCTGTCTTATCGGAAAGTTGATGCGGTGGAGGATTTGGATGTGGCTAAACCCGTCACTCAAATACCTTATGCGGTGCTAAATGCCAAAACAGGGTGGAACCTGAAGTATACGGACCTGATTGCGAAAATTGAAGCTGTCGGCCAACCTTTCTCCACCGTGTATAAGACCAGAAATGGTATCGCTACACTGAAAAATGAGGTCTATATCTTCACCCCGGTTAAGGAAGATCGGAGATACTTATACCTGAATGACGGTCAGTTACACAAAATTGAACGAGCTCTTTGCAAGGATATTGTCAATCCCAATTACCTGACAACCAGAAACACGCTTACAGGTATTAAAGAGAAGCTTATTTTTCCTTATGAGTTCGTCGATGATAAAGTTAGTGTGCTATCAGAACGGCGATTGAAAGAATTATATCCTGAGGCTTATCGATACCTTGAAACAAAACGAACGCTTCTTGCAACGCGTGATAATGGAACAGGCAAGTATCCAAAATGGTTTGCATTTGGACGAACCCAGTCCTTAGAGAAGGTTAAGCATAAATTGTTCTTTCCGCATATCGCGCAAACCACTCCTAATTATGTTATTAACCAAGACGAAGACCTCTTCTTCTATAACGGAATTGCTGTTATTGGCAACTCCAGAAGGGAACTGGTTGTTTTACGGAAGCTGATGTCGTCAAGACTTTTTTGGTTTTACCTGAAACAAACTAGCAAGCCTTATACGTCCGGGTATATTTCAATGAGTAAAAATTATATTCGTAATTTTGGTATTTATGCCTTTACACCGGAAGATATTACGTACATCATTCAGGAAAATGATCCCCTTCGATTGGATGCTTTCTTTGAGGGTAAGTACCAAATAAAGTTGCCGAATCTGTTGTGATTATTAGGCTGGTGAGGTGCTTTTTTGTTGTTCGTGCTTCATGTTCAGCAATGCTACTACAATATCTGTTGCTGCATCTGGGTCTTTATAGGAGGTGAGTATCCTACAGGCAAGTGCGCCCACATCTACTTGTCTTTTGGTAGGGATTGAACAAAGTAAGGTGGTAAATTCCTCGAATGAAGGGCAGGCCTCTTTTATTTGGGCAAACGATGTTTCATACTCATATGAGTCATTTAAAAATGGAGGGTTCAGTATGTGTGCGATGGAAAAGCACTTCAGCTCAGCGAAGGCCTGCAAGACGAGCGTTCGATATAATTTTTCACCATCTTTATTATTGGGAAGTATATGCATTAACCAGGCAAGGTTAACGATCCGGTATTCTGGCCTTGACTTTCGAATGATTGCGGCTAGTTCCTGGCATATATAAATTGTTATTCCAGGGTTGTTTTCAAACAATAAGACCAAAAGAGTAAAATATCCTCCGGTCCCCCATATCAAAAATTGATCATAATCTTGTGATAACCCAAAATAGGGCCCAATCATTTTGATATGCGCATTGTGTTCTTGCCAGTTTTGAAAATCTTTAAATGCTTTATGCTTTTTATAAAGGTCTTTGTTGTAGTGAAAAATTAGCCCTTGATGAATTGGGTAAAAGAATTTGTCACCGATGAAGGTGTGAAATATTAAGTTCCATTCGTCGTCATAATACTCTTTTTGAAATCGCTCAATACATTTAGTGCATACCGGCAATAATGCTGGATAGTATGCAGCCAAGTGTACGATGGAGGAAAGAAAAAGCCCCGACCGTTTCTCTACTCCGATTTTCTCCATATGTTGAATGACCGCGTCTACATCTATATCAGTCCAGCCAGCTTGAATCACAAAGTCGATAAATTTTGAAATGGGGAAACGCTCCGTCAGTCGGCGATGCTGGCTAATTAAGTCTATAAGAAATTGCTGAAACTCGTTTTTGGAAAAATTATAAATGCGATAGTTGTAGGTGCCGTATTGTGCCTTGAGATCGCGTACCCTAGTGGAATTATTCCCCCCCGACAAAACGATTTGAAAGAAGAAAAGCGGTTTCTCTAACTGCTCATTGGGCTTGGTAAATACTTTCATCGGATTATAGGTCATGCTATTGGTCATTGCTGACTCTATTTCAAAAATGAAGAGCGGAAACGTTTGCTCAGCATCTTTAAACCATGCAATGTCTACAGCGGGACTCGTTGAGCCGTTAGGTTCTAAAAGCCATTCCTCGCGCACATGATATTCCATGAGCTGACCGAGTGCTACGAACTTAGCGATTAGTGTTACTCCTTCCAATTTACTGTGCTTTGGCATGATCGTCTTTAGATACTCTTTTTACTGATAAACATACCGACTTTTCGGAAATTTTTGTGCGGGAAGTTGATTAAAAATCAACCTGTACGGGACGTAAGGGTAGTCAGGATCTAGATTTTGAGAGCAAGGGTAAGTTAAGAGAAAATTAATCAGTGATCAAGATTGTTAACAACCTAATAAGAACAATTAGAATAGGGTGTAAACACGGTGTAGCTACCCGTTTTTTCACCCTATCACTAGAATATTTTCCAAACTAACATAGATTTATCCGCTATGATTCACCGGTCCGCCATTTTTAACTTTAAACGAACCACATGCTTGCATATCCATAGTTTAAAATAAACTTCCTCCTTCCCTATAAGTCAGCTCGAATCATTCGGGCTGTGCAAACATGTCTGTGCTCTAATTTATTGAACTTAAATATTTCGAAACGCTAATAAGTCGAGCAAAAGCAGCCCTACTTATTCTGCATGGCTTTAAACCGTCAATGTCTATTGCCGAGTTGAGCGTATAAGCGTTAGATTTTAATTAATGACTCTATTACAAAATTGACTACAGGATGGAAAAAAGAATTTATTGTCTGCCTCCCGTCTATGATAATAACTCAATTATACTTATTTTAGGTACTATACCTGGTATAGAGTCCATTTCATCAAAAACCTATTATGCCAATCCACGGAATCACTTCTGGGATTTTATGTCTAGATTAATAGATCCCACCTATCCGCCCTATCAGATTTTTAATCACTCGACACCATATGAGAATCGGTATAAAATGCTTTCTGATAACAAGATCGCGCTTTGGGATACTATTGCTAATTGTATTAGAGATGGAAATGGAGATGATGCGATTATAGATCCTGTTTTAAACAACTTTGATGAGATTCTATCGGCTGGGAAAATCCGACATATCGTTTTTAATGGCCAGAATGCGAAAAGGTATTATTGGCGCGGTAAAAATCACATTAAATATCCTGACTGTATGTATTATCAACTTCCATCGACTAGTAGTCAAAATCCATTAAATACATTTTCCATTTTTTACGATTGGCGATCAACCTTTGAAAAATTACTGACTAAATAGTCTCAGTACTATTGAAATAATCTACTAAATAACATTTATTAATATCACTATGAAAATGGATTCCCCAAAACTTAACGCCAGTAAAAGATCAAGACTGATTGATGCTCTTATTAATCGCCCGAAAGAACATAATAAGCATTTAAGTGAATTAAAACGACGTTGTAAGACAGATGGGCGAAGGTCAGATTGGCTTTGGCATTTGCTACTTTCTTCGATGTCAACACTGGGAAATACTCGAGGTTACAAGGGCCTAATCAATAATCCTGAAAACTATCGACTCGTAGCATACAAAAATCTGATTTCGCTCTCTGACGCTCGAAGGATAAGAAATCTAAAACTAGCACTTAAGGATGCGGTGGTAAGAAGATCAGATAAAAAGTCTGAATGGCTAAATGATAACTTAAACTATATCTTAGACTGCGGTGGGTTAAAAGTTGTCCAAAAATTTATATTGAACATAAAAGGAACAGAGGCAAAATTACGGTTCATTAAAACATTCTCAGGCATTGGGAATAAGTACGCTCGGAACATTTTCATGGACTTGTATGATGCAGATTTTCTAAAATCTATTGCTATTGATGAACGGATCCTGTCGATTTCTACTGCTTTAGGCTTAAACAAAAGACTTTCTTATCTCGAGCATGAAGCAGTGTATCAAAGAATTGCAAAAGATTGTAAACTAAACTGTTGGCAGCTCGATCGCTTACTTTACAGCTTTAGAGACTACTACCTAGATAAGTTGAGATAGATGACTAAGAACCGCTTTAATTTATGATTATCTAAAAATTCAGTTATGAAACCTTCTGTCAAACTACACTCCATTGCATTTGGATTTGCTACAGCTTTGACTTTTGCGTTATGGACGCAGTTTTCGAAATTTACATCTATTCATGAGATATTTAAGATACTTGTTGGTTTTGTCGCCTCTTTAGGCCTTTATCGCGCGATTGCCAGCGCTGTCATTCTCTTAGTGAGAAGATCTACAATAGTGAAGAAATTCTTTCTAGGCGAGCAATTTGTCGGAGGAACCTGGGTTGGATTTTATAAAGGATTTGATGGGAAAGAACGCTATTTAATAGAGCGGTTCGAGCAGGATATTGATAATATAGTGATCCGGGGCAAGTCATTTAATGAACTATTCAAGGATCATTCTTCCTGGGTGGCTAACCATGCATATGTAGACGTCGCAAAAGGGGAACTTTCTTACATGTATGAAGTCGCTAATCTTCACCAACCCACCGATACCAACGGTGTGGCCTCCTTCACTTTTGTTCGGGATGATCAATATTCAAAACCAACTATGCTTGATGGTTACTCAATTGATTCACATTTAGGTAAACGCTGTAAGGCGCGTGAGATTAAAATCAGCGATTACTGTAGCGTTGATCCGGCGGAAGCTCTGACGAAGGCCAAAGAATTCTTTGAGAAGAATAAGGGGCAATTTTGACTTCCTCACGATTGATAGAACATGGCCGAATCATCCATCAATCTCGGACGGGATTTTAGCAAAATGTGAATGGCAGAAACCAGTAACAAAAATAATCGCTAAGGTTTTAGTATCCTCGAAGAAAAGAAAAGCCATAGAACACAAAAAAATATAGAAGCAACATGCCTCAAAAGTTTTCAACATAATAATGATAAGTCGTGCTGAAAAGCTACTTGCATTATTCAATCCTGAATCCAATGATGACAATTATGTTGACCTGGATCAGTTTGCCGATCTCTGGTTAGATATTCTTATACCCGAATTGGATAAACTCAAAGCTACCAAAATAAAGAAACGGAAAATATACACCTTGAAGGATCTGACTCATCGAAATGTGAAACTTAGCAGCGAGCATCTGATATGGTTGCTTGAAAACTGCCAGTATTCAAGTACACTAGATGAAATGATCTCTGCTTGTATAATAGGATTGGCCAAAAAAAGTTAAAAACAATCCGACTAAGCTAGGCTCTCTGGACGGCTACGCATAACCTGTCATAACCATGTATTCCATCTTGAAAAGCCAGAAACTCATGTTCGAGATTCATTTTATTTCTCGTCTAACTCCAAAACTCTTGTCCATCCGCTCGTTCTTCACCACCTGAGCCCGGAGGCGGAACACGGCGTCCAGCCGCTCGGCCACTGAACGGGTCATCCAAAAATCCTTATTCTGTTTCTCCTCATCATGTTCCTGGGCATTCACCTTGTTGCCGATAATAGCGATCTGCCGCCTTTTAGCAGGTGCGACTTGTATGACCGTCCGTTTAATCTTTATCACGTCTCTTTTCATGACTTGGAAGTTACAAAAGTGCCCCAAAACCCACCTCACTTTTCCCTACCTTCGTCCCCAAAACCAGCTCTTTAAATCCCTGCAAAATCAACCATTTTATTCGGTTACCCGCCAGGTTACTCCGATAATCTGATCTCTTGAAACGCAGCACCAGCGCGGCCTGCCCAAACATAACCCGATCCCAGCGGGATCACA
>Ga0182736_1001019_pt1 | contig 31871 bp, 37 predicted proteins | sample eDN5th30CKraftBY_FD_128882 | JGI IMG/M metagenome (GOLD analysis project Ga0182736, IMG submission 128882) | Enriched backyard soil microbial communities from Emeryville, California, USA - eDNA 5th pass 30_C Kraft BY (version 2) (version 2) | ecosystem: Environmental > Terrestrial > Soil >...
ACCGCCATGGCCGAGCCGGCGATCCAGCCGTTCGGCACGCCCGAACAGCTCAACGACGGGGCGATGGCGACGTCCTACACGGTCAGCAACCTAGGACCGGCGAACGTCGTCATTCCCGGGTACCAGCCCCGCGGCAAGCTGTATCAGGCCGACGTGACGGCCCGCGCCGACCGCGGCACGGTGACCCCGGTGGTCGCCGACTTCAACGCCAGGGCGGCCAACAGCGACACCTACCGGGTGATCAACACGGTGCCCACGCCGGGCGGTATCAACCCCGGTCCGATCGCCCAGGGCGCCGCGGCCAACGGCAAGATCTACTTCGACGTCACCGGCCCGCCGCCGGACGGAGTTGTGTACAACGACGGCGTCGAGGACGTGCTGATCTGGACCAGTAAGGCCTGAGTCCGAGCCGACATGGGCCCGATCGTATGGATCGGGCCCATTCGGATGTGCGCCCCACGCGTGTGCTCGACCTGGCCCTCGCCAGGGCAGCCAATATTGCAGTGGTGCAAAGACTTTCCGGAAATCCGGCCAGTCGTTCGACGACCCGGATTGTTGGGCCGCTGACCGCGATTCGGCTGCCGACGCGACGGGTATGCCTGGTTGATGACGACCTTAGGCTATGCGTTGTCCTGCGAAGAGTTTCATCCCAACGAGTTGGTTCGCCAGGCGATCCGGGCGCAGCAGGCCGGGTTCGAGGCCCTGTGGATTTCCGATCATTTCCACCCCTGGACCGACAGGCAGGGGCAGAGCCCGTTCGTGTGGTCGGTGATCGGCGCAATGTCGCAGGCCTGCGCGTTGCCCATCACCACCGCGGTCACCTGTCCCATCGTGCGCACCCACCCGGCGGTGATCGCGCAGGCGGCGGCGACCAGCGCCGCCCAACACGATGGTCGCTTCGTGCTAGGCGTCGGTACCGGAGAAGCGCTCAACGAACACATCACCGGTGCACGCTGGCCGACTGCCGCAGTCCGGCGCGACATGCTCGAGGAAGCCGTCACCGTGATCCGCGAGCTGTTCACCGGCAATCAGGTCAACCACCACGGTCGCTATTACACGGTGGAGAACGCCCGGCTCTACACGCTGCCCCCCGTGCCGACACCCATCTACGTCTCCGGGTACGGACCGTACTCGGCGCGGTTGGCGGGCCGGATCGGCGACGGCTTCCAGTGCAGCATGCCCGACGCCACCCTGGTCAAAGAGTTCCACCATGCCGGCGGCATGGGCAAGCCCGCCCAGGCCGGATTCAAAGTGTGCTACGCACCGACCAAGGAAGCCGGGGTGCGCACCGCGCACGCCGTGTGGCCCAGCGCGCAGCTTCCCGGTGAGCTGGGGCAGAATCTGCCCACCCCAGCGCATTTCGAGCAGGCCTCCAGTCTGGTCACCGCCGAGGCGGTGGCACAGGCGGTGCCTGCCGGGCCCGACGCCAGGCCGTATCTGGACCGGATCAAGGAATTCGCCGACGCCGGCTTCGATGAGGTGTACGTCCAGCAGATCGGTGAAGACCAGGAGCAGTTCTTCGCCTTCTGGGAATCGGAGATCGCTCCGGAGCTGGCGGCGTGAGATGCCCGAGGCCAAAGAGCCCAAAGTGGTGGGGGCACAGAGTTATCTGCCCGACAAGCGGACGTTGGGCGCTTTGCGGGCCGCGGCCGCCGGATGCCACGGCTGCCAGCTGTACCGCAACGCCACCCAGACGGTGTTCGGCGAGGGTCGCCGCGATGCACCGCTGATGCTGGTCGGTGAGCAGCCCGGCGACCACGAGGACCGTCAGGGGCACCCGTTCGTCGGCCCGGCCGGGCGGCTGCTGGACCGTGCGCTGCACGATGCGGACATTGACCCGGAATCGGTCTATACGACCAACGCGGTCAAGCATTTCAAGTTCACCCGCCGCGAGGGCAAGCGCCGGATCCATCAGAAACCGAATCGCACCGAGGTGGTCGCGTGCCGGCCGTGGCTGATCGCCGAGATCGAGGCGGTGCGCCCGCAACTGGTGGTCTGCCTGGGGGCCACCGCGGCGCAATCGCTGCTGGGCCCGGCGTTCCGGGTTTCCGCCTCGCGGGGGGAGCTGCTGAGCCCGCCGACGGAATCGAGCTGGCGGGCTCAGTTGCTGGCCACCGTGCACCCCTCGGCGGTGCTGCGGGATAGCAGCGACCGGCGGGAGGCCTACCGCGCGTTCGTCGACGACCTGCGGGTGGCCGGCGGTGCCGTGACAAAAGGTAACCGCGTGAGTCGCGGCGCTGTTTGACAACGACGGTGACGGGTAACCGTGTGCCGATAGAAGGGAGCGCACCATGCCGAAAACCGCGGACTTCATCATCGACCGGTTACGCCAGTGGGGGGTGCACCGGATCTTCGGATATCCCGGTGACGGCATCCTCTCGATGCTCGGCGCTCTGGACCGTGCCGGAGGCGATCCGGAGCTGATCCAGCCCCGCCACGAGGAGATGGGCGCATTCATGGCCACCGGCCACGCCAAGTTCACCGGCGAGCTCGGCTGCTGCCTGGCCACCTCCGGCGGCGGGGCGATCCACCTGCTCAACGGGCTCTATGACGCCAAACTCGACCACCAGCCGGTGGTCGCCATCGTCGGCCAGCAGAAGCGAATGTCGCTGGGCGCGGCATTCCAACAGGAGATCGACCCGATGTCGCTGTTCAAGGACGTCTCGTCGGACTTCATCCAGACCTGCATGGCCCCGGTGCAGGCGAGGCATCTGGTGGATCGAGCGTGCAAGGTGGCCCTGACCAACAGGACGGTGGCCACGATCATCCTGCCGGAGGACGTCGCCGAAGAGGACGCGGTGCCCTCGCCGCCGCGGATGCACGGGGCGGTGTTCAGCAGCGTGGGCTGGTCCCAGTCCCGGATGCTTCCGGCTCAACCGGAGCTGCAGAAGGCCGCCGACATCCTCAACGACGCCGAGAAGGTGGCGATTCTGATCGGTGCCGGCGCCGCCGATGCCTCCGATGAAGTGGTGCAGGTCGCCGAATTGCTCGGCGCGGGGGTGGCCAAGACCTCCCTGGGCCGGGCCTCGCTGCCGGATGATCTGCCCTACGTCACCGGTCCGATCGGGCTGCTCGGCTCCACCGCCAGCGAAGCGATGATGTCCGGTGCCGACACGTTGTTCATGATCGGGTCGAGTTTCCCCTACTCCGAATGGTTGCCCAAGGAAGGGCAGTGCCGCGGAGTGGAGATCAACCACGACGGGCGCATGATCGGCGTCCGGTATCCGATGGACGCCAATTTGATCGGTGACTCCAAAGACACCCTGCAAGAGCTGATTCCACTGCTCAAGCGCAAAGAAGACCGCTCTTGGCGCAAGAAGATCGAAGGCGAAGTACAGGAATGGTGGCGGGTGCTCGACAAGCGGGCCCACGACAAGGCGGACCCGCTCAACCCCGAGCTGGTGGTGCACGAGCTGTCCAAGCGGCTGCCCGACAACTCCGTCATCACCACCGATGCCGGCTCGGTGGCCAACTGGTGGGCGCGGCACCTGCGGCTGCGGCCGGGGATGGCTGCGTCGCTGGCAGGCAACCTCGCCACCATGGGACCGGGGACGCCGTATGCGATCGCCGCGAAGCTTGCCCATCCGGGCCGCCCGGTGATCGCTCTGGTGGGCGATGGGGTGTTCCAGATGAACGGCATGGCCGAGATGATCACCGTCAAGCGGTACAAGGAGCGGCTGTCCAAAGGTCCGCTCATCTTCTGCGTGTTCAACAACCAGGATCTCAACCAGGTCACCTTCGAGCAGCGGGCGATGGGCGGGGAGAAGAAATTCGAAGGCTCCCAGCACATTCCGGATGTGCCGTACGCAGAGTTCGCCAATATGCTCGGTCTGACCGGTATTCGCTGCGACGACCCGAATGACATTGGGCACGACTGGGATCAGGCGTTGGCCGCCAGCGGTCCGGTGGTGCTGGAAGTGGTCGTCGATCCCGACATCGCGCCGGTCCCGCCGCAGATCAGGATGGACATCGCGAAGAACACCGCCAAGGCGATGATCAAAGACCCCGACCGGGTCAGCATCGCCACCAAGAGCGCCAAACAGAAGATGCACGAGTTCAGCGAGTCCGCCCGTCAGACCGTCCGCGACCTGCGCGACAAGTCCGACGAATGAGCCTGGTCAGCCAACGCCACATCCGCCAGGTCCCCTCCCGGCCCGACACCCGGTTCGGCGCGGGAATGGCGGCCGTCGATCGGATCAACGTCATCGGTCTGGAAAAGCAGTTGCGGCGCCATGTCACCGGCGAGGTGCGTTTCGACGCCGGAACGAAGGCGATGTACGCCAATGACGCCTCCAACTACCGCCAGGTGCCGATCGGGGTGGTCGTTCCCAAGACGATCGAGGATGTGGTGCAGACCGTACGGGCCTGCCACGGTTACCGGGCGCCGGTGCTGTGCCGCGGCGGGGGCACGAGCCTGTCCGGAGAGACCGTCAATGTAGCGGTGGTCATCGACTTCTCCAAATATTTGACCGAAATCACCGACATCGACGCCGGGCGGCGGCTGTCCACGGTGCAGACCGGGGTGGTCAACGAGCAACTGAACAAGGCGACCGGTGAATACGGGCTGGTGTTCGGCCCGGACCCGTCGTCGCATTCGCGGTGCACCCTGGGCGGAAACCTCGGCAACAACTCATGCGGGGTGCATTCCATCCAGGCGCATCTGTACGGCCCGGGCCCGCGCACCTCGGACAATACTCACGCGCTGGAGGTCCTCACCTACGACGGCGCCCGGTTCTGGGTGGGCAACAACGAAGAGGCGAAGATCGACGCGATCATCGCCCAGGGCGGCCGTAAGGGCGAAATCTATGCGGCGCTGCGCGACTTGCGCGACAGGTACGCCGACGACATTCGCCGCGGCTACCCCGACGTCGACGAGCTGCCGCGGCGGGTGTCGGGCTACAACCTCGACGAATTGTTGCCGGAGAAGGGTTTCAACGTCGCCCGCGCCCTGGTGGGTACCGAGAGCACCTGTGCGGTGGTGTTGTCGGCGACCGTGATGCTCACCCCGGCGATGCTGCACCGCAGCGTGGTGGTGGTGGCCTTCGACTCGCTCAGCGACGCCGGCGACCTGGTGCCCGAGATCCTGGAGTTCAAGCCGATCGGGTGCGAGGCGGTGGACAAGCTGCTGGTGCACGACCAGGAGCTGACCGGGGTCAACCCCGAGGGAAGAGCGGCGTTGCCGCAGCTGGATTCGGCCGGGGCGTGGCTGATGGTGCAGTTCGGCGCCGATGACTCTCAGGATGCCTCGGCGCAGGCGCAGGGATTCGTCGAGTGGCTGCAGAAGACGAAGGGCTTCGACTCCGAGCGGATTGTGATGGCCCGTAGCGAGCAGGACGGTGGCAACAGCGCTGAGCTGTGGGCGATCCGGGAGGCGGGTCTGGGGTCGACGGCCTTCCCGGTGGACAGCGGGAATCACTGGCCCGGCTGGGAAGATTCGGCGGTGTCGCCGGCACGGGTCGGGGACTACGTGCGAGATCTGCAGCGGCTCTACGCCGATCACGGGCTGCGCGGCGCCATGTACGGGCACCTGGGGGAGGGCTGCATCCACTCCCGGATCGATTTCGATCTGCGTCATAAAGACGGACTGGCCACCTACCGGCATTTCATGGAAGCCGCCGGCGATCTGGTGGCTTCCTACGGCGGATCCATGTCGGGTGAGCACGGCGACGGCCAGCAGCGCGCCGAGCTGCTCGGTAAGCAGTACAGCCCGCGGCTGATCGAGGCGATGCGGGAATTCAAGTCGATCTGGGATCCGATGTGGAAGATGAACCCCGGCAAGGTCATCGACGCCTACCGGCTCGACGAGAACCTCAAGCTGGGCACCGACTACAACCCGCCGCGACCGGACGTGAAGTTCGCCTATCCCGAGGATCACGGCGACTTCTCGCATGCCGCCTTGCGCTGCGTGGGGGTGGGTAAGTGCCGGGTGCCGGAGGCGCAGGACACCATGTGTCCGAGCTATCAGGTCACCCGGGAGGAGAAGCACTCCACCCGCGGCCGGGCCCGCCTGCTGTTCGAGATGCTGCGTGGCGAGGTGATTCAAGACGGTTGGCAGTCCAGAGAAGTCGCCGACGCTTTGGATCTGTGCCTGGCCTGCAAAGGCTGCACCAACGACTGCCCGGTCAACGTTGACATCCCGACCTACAAGTCGGAATTCCTCTACCACCACTATCGGTCGCTTCGCCGCTGGCGGCCCCGCAATGCCTACGCCTTCGGGTTCATCGACCGGGCCGCTCGACTGGCCGCCATGATGCCGGAGCTGGCCAATTTCGCCACCCAGACTCCGGGGCTGTCGCGGCTGGCCAAATTCGTCGGCGGCATCGACCGGCAGCGTCCGCTGCCGAGGTTCGCGCCGATGACACTGCAGCAGTGGTTCTCCCGGCGGCCGGTCGTCAACTCCGGGGGTCCGCGGGTCATCCTGTTTCCCGACACCTTCAACAACCACCTGCACACCGATGTCGGCGTGGCCTGCGTGCAGGCCATCGAGGCGGCCGGCTGGCAGGTGGTCATGCCACTCGGTCACATCTGCTGCGGGCGTCCGTTGTACGACTACGGCTTCCTGGATGCGGCCAAGCACTATCTGCACGACGTGCTCTCGCAGCTGCGCGACGACGTCCGCAATGGCACGCCGGTAGTCGGGATGGAGCCGAGCTGTCTGGCGGTGTTCAAAGACGAGCTGCCCAAGCTGCATCCGTTCGACGACGATGCCGACCGATTGGTGCGCAACAGCTACCACTTCGGGGAGTTCTTCGCGAAATTCGACATCGACGTGCCCACGACGTCCGGGGCGCGGGCGCTGCTGTGGGGGCACTGTCACCAGCGGGCGACCGGGGGTGTCGACGGTGACCGGCGGGTTTTGGAGAAGATGGGCATAGACGTCGAGTCGGTGTCCGGTGGTTGCTGTGGGCTGGCCGGATCGTTCGGGTTCGAAGAGGGCAAATACCAGCTGTCGATGGACTGCGGTGAGCAGGCACTGTTCCCGGCGGTCCGCAGCGACCCCGACGCCATGGTGGTGGCAAACGGGTTCTCCTGTCAGACCCAGTTGGGTGACGCCGGCGCGGCCTCGGCTCTGCACCTGGGCCAAGTGATGGCGATGGCTGGTGGGTCCGCGGAGATCAGCGCGGCCGAACCGCCCGGGTGCCCGCAGCCCACCGCGCTTCGACGGGCCGGGCGGACCGTATCGCCGGTGGCCGCGTTTGCGGGGGTGGCGGCAGCAGTCGCCGCAGTTGGCTTCAGGCGACGCGAAACTCGTCGAGGTCGACCTGTTTGACGGTCAGCCCGTGGCCGGGCGCGGTGCGATCCGGGCGCAGCACTCCGCCCGGTTCCGGCTCGATCACGCCGTCGAACGCCAGCCCTTCGATGCGCACGTGGTCGTGGAAATATTCCAGATGGCGCAGGTGCCACACCGCGGTGCCGACCTGGCTGCTGATCTGCGGGGCGCAGTGCAGTGACAGGTCCATGCCGCGGGCGTCGCACAGCGCCGCGACCCGCAGCACGCCGGTGATCCCGAGGGCCCGGGTGACGTCGGCCTGCAGACAGTCCACCGCCCCGGCGGCCAGCATCTGCTGAAAATAGGGAAGGTGATAACCGTATTCGCCGGCAGCGATATCCATTCCCGGCGGCCCGTTTTCGCTCAGTCGGCGCAGGCCGTCCAGGTCATCGGAGCTCACCGGTTCCTCGAACCACCGTACCCCGTACTCGGAGAAGCGTTGTGCCCATCCCAACGCCTGCTTGCACTGGTAGGCGCCGTTGGCGTCGACGAACAACTCGACGTCATCGCCGATCGCCGCGCGGGCCGCTGAGACCCGGCCGATGTCGGAGTCCGGGGCACGGCCGACCTTCATCTTGACTCGCGGGATGCCGGCATCGGCCCAGCCGCACAACTGCTCACACAACGTGGCGTTGTCGTAGGAGGTGAACCCGCCGCTGCCGTAGATCGGCGTGGCTTCGTGCACCCCACCGAGGGCGACGACCAGCGGCTCGTCGAGCAGTCGTGCCCGCAGATCCCACAGGGCGATGTCGACCGCCGAGATCGCCTCGGCGACCACCCCCGGCTTACCCAGGTTGCGCGCCGCGTGTTGCATCGCGGCCCATCGGGCCGGCGGCTGCAACGCGTCCTCGCCGGTGATGACTTCGGCCAGCTTGTCCCGGATCACGGTGTCCACCGCGGTGCCGCCGTAGGTGTACCCGGTGCCGACCGTCCCGCCGGCGTGCGCTCTGACCAGCACGAAAGTGGTCGAGTTCCACGTGAGCGTGCCGTCGGACTCCGGGGCATCGGTGGGGATGGAGTACGCCGAGACCTCGACGGACTCGATCGGGATGGCAGTTGCTGCGCGCAGGGTCATCGATGGTGACTACCCGCGACGCAGAAGGGGTATGCGGGGCGCACGCCACCGATGCGGGATCGTCGACGTTTGTCCGCTGCCGCGGCCGGGTAAACCGGCTACGTGAATTCCCCTACCGCTACGGGCGCCACCACGACCGAGTTGCTGACCGCTGTCGGCGTGTATATGCCGCAGCAGGATTCCCACCTGCTGATAGACACCATGGAAGCCACCGGGCTGGCCGGCCGGGGCCGGGTACTCGACCTGTGTACCGGGTCGGGGGTGGTGGCGATCGCGGCGGCCGAGATGGGCGCCGACAGCGTCACCGCCTTCGACATCTGCCCGCGCGCGGTGCGGTGCTCGCGGGACAACGCGCGCGCCGCTGGGGCCGACGTGGAGATCCGGCACGGCCCGTGGACCGGTGCGCTGGCCTGCGAGCCGTTCGACCTGGTCGTGTCGAACCCGCCGTATGTGCCCAGCCCGCGCCACGGCGGCCCGATTCCGGCGGCGGGGGGACCGGAATGGTCGTGGAACGGGGGCGTCGACGGCCGGATCGTCCTTGATCCGTTGTGTCGCTCCGCCGCCGCACTGTTGCGCAGCGGTGGCTCGGTGCTGCTGGTCCAGTCGGCACTGGCAGATCCCGGGCGATCGTTGAAAGCATTGCGCGACAGTGGGTTGGATGCCGATATCGTGGCGTCGCGATGGATCCCGTTCGGCCCGGTTCTGTCGGCGCGGGCCGGCTGGCTGGAACGAACCGGGCGGATGCCCCGCGGCTGCCGCGAAGAGCAGCTGGTGGTGATCCGGGCGGACAAGCCATGACCGGGCCGCAGCCCCAGCTGGTGAAGCCCGTCCGCAACGGTCCGGTCCTGGTCTCCGGGCCGGTGCGCATCGAGACACCCGACGGTGTCGTCGAATCAGACCGGTTCATGGTGGCCATCTGTGCCTGCGGGCGCAGCCGCAATTACCCGCTGTGCGACACCAGCCATCGTCGACGTGAGACCCCACCCCGGGATTGAGTCCTACCCGCTATCGGACTGGCCGACGTCGTAGTCTTCGTCGGGGAGTGGAACGCTGATCGCTTGGTCGATCACATCGGCGGGGTTGGCGTCGATCTCGTCGATGTTTTCCAGGCGGGCCGGATCGAGTCCACCGTCGTCGGTCGCATCGGCCGCGAGCCACTGTTCGGCACGATCTGCCTCGGGAACCTCCGCGGTCGGTGGCAGCCCTTCAGCGTTCGTCATGGTGACCCCTTTCGTTTCCGGCCTTGGTGTTCCGCCCGCTGGGCCGCGAGCAGGGCATAGTCCGCTTTCAGCTGGTCGTTGTCTGACCTCAGTCGATGGTTGTCCGATGCCAGCCTGGTGTTGTCCGACGCCAGCCGGGCGTTGCACGCTTCCAGGCCCAGGATCTCACCGATACCGGCCACGTTGACCCCTTCCCCGACCAGTTCCACGATGCGCCGCAGCCGCGCCAGGTCGTCATCGCTGTAACGGCGTGTTCCGCCTGCCGTGCGGGCCGGGGTCAGCAGGCCGCGCCGCTCGTAGAGCCGCAACGTCTGCGGGCCGATACCGGACAATTCGGCAGCCACCGAGATGCTGTATACCCCAAGCCCGGATCGGGCATTCATGTCCTCGGCCAACACTCGTCGCTTTCACCGGTCGGATAGTTCTTCTTGCACGAATCTACCATCGGTGCTATATAAAAATCTATGACGGCAGACATAGATGATCTGCCGCAGATCGAGGAGGTGGAGATGATGTTGATGCGTACCGATCCGTTCCGTGATCTCGACCGCTGGACCCAGCAGATCCTGGGCACCGCGGCTCGGCCGGCGGTCATGCCCATGGACGCCTGGCGCGACGAAGATCAGTTCATCGTCGAGTTCGACCTGCCGGGAGTGAAGGAAGACTCCTTGACCCTCGATGTCGAGCGCAACGTACTGACCGTGCACGCCGAGCGACCCGGCCTTGATCAGGACCGCGAGATGGTGTCGGCGGAGCGGCCGCGCGGTGTGTTCAGCCGCCAGCTGTTCCTGGGCGACAACCTTGACGTCGACCAGATCCAGGCCAGCTACCACGACGGGGTGCTTCGGCTGACCATTCCGGTTGCGGAGAAGGCAAAGCCGCGCCAGATCAAGGTCGCCACCGGACACGGCGAGCGGGCCATCAACGCCTGATTGCGAGGGGGCGGGCGGCGGCCTGCAAGGTGGAGAAGGTGAGCGCGAATCCTTCGCTGACCGCCGATATTCTGGCCGCGAAGGTGCTCGAGGAGGCCTAAACCCCAAGCACTGTGACGCGGTGCGCACCGAATGCCCGTCGCCCGGCCCCGACCCCCAAGCTCGCCATACGTGCGCCAGGCTCGAGCGGCGTGGCGTCCACCACCGGGGGGGCCTCGGAACGGTCGGACAGGCGGTGGCATAGCCGGCGGAGCCCGACCGACGCAGCGGTCGCCTCCGCGACGCCACCGACCTTGTCCGCGTGCACACACATGGGAGGTGATGCCTAGCGGGATGAGCACTTCGGGCGGTGACTTGCGCCGGCCCACGGCTGCGCACGATATCGCCGCACGGCCCGGCGTGGCCCCGCCGTCACCCTGCTCTCCCGGCAGCGGGACCACGCCGGCCTGCATCAAGGGAAGTCCCACAGTTGCTGAGCGAGTCTGGTGGCGTGATGAACGAGAGACCCGATCCCTACACCGTCCTGGGAGTGACGCCTTCGGCCACTCCCGCGCAGATCAGCCACGCCTTCCGCACCAAGGTGCGTGCCCTGCACCCCGACACCGGACCTGCGCGTTCGCAACTACCCGACGATGCCGACGCCCAGTTGCAGCGGCTGCTACTTGCTTATTCCGCGGTGCGCCCGGCGCGGACGCCCGGGGGCCGGTGACGGTCCGGATCACCGACCGCCGCACACACCGCTCGGCGTCCCCGGAAAGACTTGTGGGCCGGGCCGGTGCGCCGGCACCGCTGATCGGGATGGGCTACGCCGGGGGAGTCACTTCTGCAGGGTGTACTGGTGGACGCTGGTGTAGCCGTCGCGGAACAGTTTCACGCAGCCGTTGAGGTACCTGTCGTAGCGGTCATAGACCTCTTCGGGTTGCGCCGCGATCGCCTTGTCTTTGTTGGCAGCCAGCGCCGCCGCCCAGTCCTCAAGGGTGCGAACGTAGTTGGATCCGATCTCGTGGATGCGGGCGACCGTGAATCCGGCTTCGGTCGCGCGGTCTGCGACCATGGACGCCGTGGGCAGCTGACCGCCGGGGAAGATCTCGGTCATGATGAACTTGTTGAAGCGGACCAGGCTCATGGTCAGCGGCAGACCCAGTCGCTGGGCGTCGTCCTGGGTGATCGCGGTGATGGTGTGCAGCAGCATCACCCCGTCGGACGGCAGGACACGGTAGGCCATGTTGAAGAATTCGCGGTACCGCTCGTGGCCGAAGTGCTCGAAGGCGCCGATGGATACGATGCGATCGACCGGTTCGTCGAATTCTTCCCAGCCCTGCAGACGCACCTCCACGGTGCGCGGGGTGGGTATCTCGTTCAGCTTGGCGATGGCGTACTCGCGTTGGCGCTCACTGATTGTCAGCCCGATGACGTTGACATCGAATACTTCCAGGGCGCGTCGCATCCCACCGCCCCAGCCGCAGCCGATGTCCAGCAGCGTCATGCCCGGCTCCAGTCCCAGCTTGCCCAGCGCCAAGTCGAACTTGGCGTTCTGCGCCTCATCGCGGGTGGTCTCCGGATGCTGGTAATACCCGCACGTGTATCCCATCGTCGGACCTAGGAACAGCTCGAAGAACTCATTCGAGATGTCGTAGATCGACTGCAGTTCTGCGTACTTGGGCTTTAACTCAGACATCGATCCTTCACGCTACACCCACATTCGCCCAGCACGGGAGGCCTCGCGCGCCGCGAGACCCGCCGACGTCGTCGCCCCGCCGGGGCGGCAACGCGCTGGTCGCCGTTCAATACCAGTAGCGACGGCCCGCGACCGGTCGGCCGACCGCGCCCAGAATCCACAGTGCGGCACCGATAACGACAAGAATGATTCCGATCGTCCACAACACGTTGATCTTGAGGACGAGCGCCAGAATAAGCAGGATCACCCCGAGTGCGATCATCACCAATCCTTTCTCTTACACAATGAAACTGGCAGCATCCACAGCAGACGGTTGCGGCAAATGGCAATCCGATACGACGGGATTGAACCCGGCATAGTTCAAGGGGCCCGCCAATACGGTGACCGCAATGGTTCCGGCAGTTGCGCAACTGGTTTCGGTTCCGTGGAAGTAGTCGCGCTGCCACGCGGCGAAAGCGCCGATGAGTAACCAGATCAGCACGACAGTCCCGGCCAAGCCACCGATCCGCATTATCCGTCCTCCATCCATCTTTACCGCATCAGTTCCCCGTCGGACCGTTGTCGAAACCTGCCCGTCGGCCGGCGCGCGCGCGATGTTTGACCAGCGGGGCGGTGGGGTACTGCCGGGCGAGACTTCCGCAAACAGAACGGAGCGCGCAGTGATGGTGCTGCAAACGGGTGAAGCACGGGCGGGTAGTCACGCGGAGTGGATCGGGGAAACCGGCGAGTTCCTCGACCGGATGCTGCGCAATGTCGCGCACGGCCGCTTCGAAAGGTCGCTGTCGGCGATGACCGCGTGCGCGGCGGTGGTGACCACGGCCGAGATCTACCTCGAGCATTACAAGGCCGGGTTCGGCAACAAATGGATGTGGAGCCCGGTGCTGGTCACGCCGCCGGTGGTGGTCGCCGGTATCGGTGGGGTGTTCTCCCGCCGCTGGGCCAAAAGCTGGCTTCCGTTGACCGCCGGGGTCTATGCCGCCAACGGCCTATTGGGTGAATATCTGCACGCTCGCGGGGTGGCGCGCAAACCCGGTGGCTGGAAGATGGCCTCCTACAACGTGCCGATGGGCCCGCCCATCGCGGCGCCCGGCCTGATGGCGATGGTCGGGGGGATGGGCCTGTTGGCGGCGGTGCTGCGTCGCGAACGCTGAGGTGCCCATGGCCGACACCTCCCTTCCCGACCACCTGCCCAACCTGCGGGCTGATCGGCAACCTCCGCACCCGTCCTGGCTGCCCCGGCAGCGCCGCGGCACCACCCCGCAGATGATCGGGCGTTACCCGGATTTCGACGTACTGGAATCCACAGACAGCTGGGATGACGCCACCAAGAAGGTGGTGCTGGCCCGGCTGGAGCCGCCCGGCCCGCTGCGGTTCTTCACCCCCGACGAGGAACCCACCCTGCGGGCATTCTGCGACATCGTGCTGGCCCAAGACCACGAGCCGAGGGTGCCGGTGGCCGAGTTCGTCGACGCCAAACTGGCCGACGGCCAGCTCGACGGCTACCAGTACGCCGACATGCCCGACGACCGGGACACCTGGCGCCTGGTGCTGCGGGGCCTCGACGAGGCCGCCCGGGAGCGCTACGGCAGAACGTCGTTCGCCGACGCCGAGCCCGCCACCCAACTGGCGCTGGTCAACCAGTTCTCCCAGGGCTGGCTGCAGGAGGGCAGCTTCGCGCAGCTGAACGCAGGCCGGGCCTGGTCGGTGTGCATGCGGATGACCCTGTCGGCGTTCTACTCGCACCCGTGGGCATGGAACGAGATCGGATTCGGCGGTCCGGCGTACCCGCGCGGGTACATGCGACTGGGTGGGCCGACCGGGCCGTCCGCGGTGCGTGAGCCGTTCGAAACCCGAGGTGCCACCAACGAGGACCCGGTCGAAATGGTGCAAGAAGAGGGCTACTAGTGGGCGATTTCTGGCGCGGCCTGCTCAAGGGATCGCTGGGCCCACCCGACAACGACTCGCGATTCCTTCTCGATGTGCAGTCGCGGGACCTGCCCGGCGAGAAGACGATGCGCCGGTATGCCACCGATGACGAGGTCGACCTGGTGGTCGTCGGCGCGGGTGCCGGGGGATCCGTGCTGGCGCAACGGCTGGCACGGGCCGGTTGGCGCGTCGTGATCATCGAAGCGGGCCCGTTCTGGCATCCGGACGAAGACTGGGTCTCCGATGAAGCCGGCTCGCATCCGCTGTACTGGACGCAGAAGCGCATCATCGGCGGTGACGACCCGATCGAGTTGGGCAAGAACAACTCCGGACGCGGGGTCGGCGGCTCGATGGTGCACTACGCCGGCTACTGCCCGCGGTTCCACCCGAGTGACCTGCGCACCCGCAGCCTCGACGGCGTCGGAGTGGACTGGCCGATCGGCTACGAGGACATCCGCCGCCATTACGAAGTGCTGGAGGCCGAACTGCCGGTGGCGGGACAGAACTGGCCCTGGGGCTTTCCGCACCGTTACCCCTCCTCGCCGCACCCGATCTCCGGTGCCGCATCGAAGCTGTGGGAGGGCGCCCGCAAACTGGGGATCGAGATGCGGGTGGGCCCGGTCGGAATCGTCAACGGCACCTTCGGGAACCGCCCGCACTGCATCTACCGCGGCTACTGCCTGCAAGGCTGTAAGGTCAACGCCAAGGCCAGCCCGTACGTCACCCATCTTCCCGACGCACTGGCCCACGGCGTGGAGATCCGGGCAGAGTCCATGGCCACCCGCATCGAACTCGATGAGACCGGAGCGGCGCGCGGTGTCGTCTACTACGACCGGCACGGCGCCGAGCACCTGCAGCGCGCCAAGGTCGTCGCCGTAGCCGGGTATTCCATCGAAACCCCACGGCTGCTGCTCAATTCGACCAGTGCCCGGTTTCCGCACGGGCTGGGAAACAACACTGATCAGGTGGGTCGTTACGTCATGGTCCAAGGCGCCACCCAGACGGCGGGCCGATGGCCGGAGGAACTGCGGATGTACAAGGCGCCCCCGCCGCAGGTGTCCAGCGAGCAGTTCTACGAGACCGACACCGCCCGCGGATTCGCCCGCGGATTCTCCATTCAGACCGTGTCGCCGCTCCCGATCGGCTGGTCCGAGCACGTGCTCGCCGACGGGCACTGGGGGCGGGCGATGCGCGAATACATGCGCGACTACAACCACTGGAGCACGATCGGCGTGCTCAATGAACTGCTGCCACTACCGGACAACAGGATCACCCTGGCCGAGGAGACCGACGGCTACGGCATCCCGGTGGCCCGAATGGACTACTCCCGCTGTGACAACGACAAGGCGAACATGGAGTACTCCACCAAGGTGATCACCGACATCCTGCACGCGGCCGGAGCGCAGGATGTGCTGACCATCCAACGCTATGCGCACCTCATCGGCGGCGCCCGGATGGGTACCGCGCCGGAGAACTCCGTCGTCGACGCCGACCATCGGGTGTGGGGAGTGCCCAACGTCTTCATCTCCGACGGCTCGGTCTGTCCGACCCAGGGGTCGGCCAACCCGGCACTGACCATCATGGCGCTGGCCTCCCGGCTCGCCGAGCGGCTTGCCGGAAAGCGCGTCTTGCAGAAGGGATTCCAACCATGACCCGGACAGTCGTCATCACCGGCGCCAGCGCCGGAATCGGTCGCGCCGTCGCGGAGCAGTTCGGCGCACGCGGGGCCGCGGTGGCCCTGCTGGCCCGTGGCGAGGCGGGCTTGCGGGGCGCGGCACGCGACGTCGAAGCCGCCGGTGGAGCCGCGCTGCCCATCCCGACCGATGTGGCCGACCACACCGCCGTGGAGGCCGCCGCCGACCGCGTCGAAGCGGAGTTAGGGCCGATCGACACCTGGATCAACGTCGCGTTCACCTCGGTGTTCGCGCCGTTCAGCGAGATCGGACCCGAGGAGTTCAAACGGGTGACCGAGGTCTGCTACCTCGGCTTCGTCTACGGCACCATGGCGGCGCTGGCGCGGATGAAACCCCGTGACCGCGGCACCGTCGTGCAGGTGGGCTCCGCGCTGGGGCAACGGTCCATCCCGTTGCAGTCGGCATACTGCGGCGCCAAGCATGCCATCAACGGGTTCACCGAATCGGTGCGCTGCGAGCTGTTGCACGAGGGCTCGAAGGTGAATATCACCATCGTGCAGATGCCGGCGGTCAACACCCCGCAGTTCTCCTGGGTGCTGTCCCGGCTGCCGCGCCACCCGCAGCCGGTGCCGCCGATCTACCAGCCGGAGCTGGTTGCCCGGGCCGTGCTGCGAGCCGCCGACCATCCGCGGCGCAAGCAGTACTGGGCGGGGGAGAGCACCGTTGCGACCCTGTTGGCGCAGAAGTTCGCCGCACCGCTGCTGGACCGCTATCTGGCTCGTACCGGCTATGACTCGCAGCAGACCGGCGAATATATCGACGGCACCGCGGTTCAGAACCTGTGGGAGCCCGCAGACGCCGCCACCGATCACGGGGCCCGTGGTGAGTTCAACGACTCCTCTCATGCGCGCAGCCCGCAGCTCTGGGCGTCCCGGCACTCCGGGCTGGTCGCCGGGGCGGCGACGGCGCTGGGGGTGGCGGGGGCCGGCGTGCTCGCCGCGCGGCGTCGTTGAGCGGGGCGGTTCGACAGGGCCGCATCGTGATTGCCGGGCGGCTTCGGCGGGTATGCAGCCGAGACTGGCTGATTGGAGGTCACATGCCCAAGACGACGAAGAGCGGCACCGCCAAGAAGAGCGAGTTGCCCAGCACGCTGCAACGTTCCAGTAGCAAGGCGCAACGCACGTTCGCCAAGGCGCACGACGCGGCCGCCAAGGAGTACGGCAGCGAGCAGCGCGCGCACCGGGTGGCATACGCGGCGCTCAAGCACAGTTTCGAAAAGGTCGGGGACCACTGGGAACCCAAGAAGAAGCGTGGCCCGTCCGACAAGCGTGCGGCCCGTGGCGGCCTGAACAACTCGGCGCCGTCCGCCGAGGGCGTCGACGCCAACGCCAGCAAGCAGCACCTGATGGACGTTGCCCGCCGGCTGGACATTCACGGGCGCTCGACGATGCGGAAATCGGAACTGGTCACGGCGATCAAGAAACACAACCGCCGTGTTCGGGGCAAGTAGAGCGCTCGGCGAAACCCTGCTGTGGTGGCTGATCACCGCCGCGGTATGGGTGGTGACGTTGACCGAGCGGACCGTCGCAGAGCTGGCCGCCGCGGTGCTGTGCACGTTGCCGTGCGCGGTTGCCGCTCGGGCGGCGCGGCGCGCCAACCGCGGCAGCTGGCGGTTACAGCCGGGGTGGCTGCGCTGGGTGCCAACGGTTGCGGCCGAGCTGCTCACGCAGACGGCCCAGGTGTGGGCTTATCTTCTGGTGCCGTCGCGGCGATCCCGGTCGGAGATCCGCCCGGTGGCGTTGCCCGACGAACCGGCGGCGGTGGCGGCCGGTCGTCGGGCTGCCGCGACGCTGGCGTTGGCCACGACTCCGGGGACCGTTGTGCTCGACAGTGCTGCGCACACCGTGCTGGTGCACCGGGTCGGGCGGCGGCCGGGTGCGCTGGAGACGGCGGTGGGGCGGTGAGCCCCGGGGTGCTCGCCGCACTGGTGTTGCAGGGCGGGGTCGTGCTGCCCGGGGTCTGGATGGCCGCTCGCGGCGCTCCCCGAAGGCGCCTGGTCGGACTGGAATTCGCCGGCGTCGGCGCGATCGCGATGCTGTCGGTGCTGGCGGTCTGCTGGCGCCAGGACTGGAGCCTGATCGTCCCCTTGGTGCTGGCGCTGGTGACGTTTCCCGGGACCCTCGTCTACGCCCGGCTCCTGGCGGGCGAACCGTGATCGCCTGGCTGATGGTGCTCGCCGGTGTGTCGGTGATGGCCTGCTGTGCGCTGGGTGCGATCGGGCTGTATCCGGTGCTCGACCAACTGCACCTGCTGACGGTGACCACGTCGGTGGGTTTTCCGCTGACCGGGCTGGGCTTGATCGTGCATCGGGGGCCCACCGCAGCGTCGGCGATGGTCGCGGTGATCGTCGCGTTGGTGTTGCTCACCGGCCCGGCGATGTCCGCGGCCACCGCCCGACTGACCGCGCAGGAAGCCGGTGTGGTGAAAGCCGATTCGCCGCCATGACCGTGCTGATTCTGGTGTCGGTCACGCTGGTCGGGCTCACCGGAACCATCGTCGCCCTGACCGCTGATCCCCACCGACAGGCCATCGTGCTGGCGGTGTTCGGGTTGACGCTCACCATGTTGTTCATGGTGCTCCAGGCGCCCGACGTGGCGTTGTCCCAGTTGCTGATCGGCGGAGTGGTGGTGCCGCTGATGGTGATGCTCACCGTCCGAACGGTGCAGCGGCAGCGCCGGGAGATCGGCCGGTGAGCCGCGCGGGGCGCACGATGCTGTTCCTCGCCGGCGCCGCCGGAGTGAGCCTGCTGCTGTGGATGGGATTCGCCGAACTGCCGGCGTTCGGGCAGGATCATCACCTCTATCGGGATCTCGCGGTGCGAGAAGCGTTTACGCACGCCACCGCCAACGTGGTCGCATCGGTGAACTTCGACCTGCGCGCACTGGACACCTTCGGCGAGGAGACGATTCTCGTCGCGTCGGTGACGGGTGTGATGGCCCTGCTGCGTCCCGCGGTGGAGGAGCGCGAATACCACGACTCAGGCATCCAAGGCCGCACTGCCGCTTTGGACGCCACCCGGCTGGTCGGATACCTGTTGCTGCCGGTGACCCTGGCGGTAGGCCTCGACGTGGTGCTGCACGGACATCTGACGCCCGGCGGCGGCTTCCAGGGCGGCGTGGTGCTGGCCACCGGCCTGCACCTGCTCTACATCACCGGTAGCTTCCGGGCGCTGGACCGGTTGCGTCCGGTCAACGTCTTCGACATCGGCGAGGCCCTGGGCGCGGCGGCGTTCGCCGGCATCGGGATCGCCGGGTTGCTCACCGGCGGAGCCTTCCTGCTCAACGTGTTGCCGACCGGCACACGCGGTCAACTGTTGTCCTCCGGGTCGGTGCCGCTGCTCAACGCGGCGGTCGCCGTGGCCGTGGCGTGCGGGATGACGGTGCTGCTGGCGCAGTTCCTGGCGCAGGAGATCACCGTCGCTCCGCAGCGGGAGGGTTCGTGAGCGCCTTGAGCGGCTACGTATACGGGGTGGCGGGCTGGCTGGTGCTGATCGGTTCGTTCGGAATCATCCGCAGCCGCAATCTGGTTCACACCGTGGTGTGCCTGTCGGTGGCTCAGTCCGGTACTTATCTGCTGTTGCTGGCGATCGGCTACCAGCAGGACGCGGCACCGCCGATCTTCGTCGATGCGCCGGTGCCGGCAGCGGTGGTCGACCCGGTGGTGCAGGCGATGACGTTGACCGACATCGTTATTCAGGCCACGGTCACCGCGCTGCTGCTGGCGTTGGCCATCCAGGTCCACAAGCGCCACCACACCCTGGACCCGGATCAGTTGTCGGCGCTGCGGGGCTGAGCCGCCGTGCCGGCCGCCACCGCCCTGCTGCCGCTGCTGGTCGCGGTGCCGATCCTGGTGGCATGCCTGCTCTTAGCGGTGGGCGGTCGACTGCCCAAGTCCCTTGCCAACACGGTGGTGCTCGCCGTGGCGGCGGCCTCGACCGGGGCCGCCGGCTGTGTGCTGGCCGCCGCGGCCGAGCGCACCGTGGTGGCCTGGAGCGGGGGCTGGCAGCCGCGTGAGGGGCTGGCGGTCGGTATCGCCCTGGCGGCGGATCCGCTGTCGGCGGGACTGGCGGTGCTGATCGGTGCGCTGACCGGGTGTGCGGCGCTCTACAGTCGCCGCGGACTCGACGAGGCCGATACCCGTTTCGACGCACTGCTGGTGATCTTCCTGGCCGCGATGAACGGCTTCGTCCTGGCCGCCGACCTTTTCAACCTGTTCGTGTTCTTGGAGCTGATGGGCGCGGTGGCCTACGCGCTGACCGGCATCAAGATCGAAGACCGCTCGGCGATCCAGGGCGCGCTCAACTTCGGGATCATCCAATCGCTCAGCGCCTGCCTGACCCTGCTGGGCATCGGCATGCTCTATGCCCGCGCCGGCCAGCTGGGCATGGCTCAGCTGGGTGCGGCGTTGCGGGGCGGCCCGCCCGATGCCCTGGTGGTGGCCGCCTTCGTGCTGGTCTCGGCGGCATTGCTGGTCAAAGCCGCGATCGTGCCGCTGCACTTCTGGCTCGCCGACGCGCATGCCGTCGCACCCGCCGGGGTGTGCGTGCTGTTCTCCGGGGTCATGGTCGAACTCGGGCTCTACGGGCTCTGGCGGGTCTACTGGGTGGTGTTCGCCGGGGTGCTGCCGCCGGCCGTGATCGGTCGCGTCTTCGTAGCCGCCGGTGTGCTGACCGCGGTCGTCGGCTCGGTGATGTGTGTGCTGCAGCGGCACCTCAAGCGGATGCTGGCCTATTCGACGATCGGTCACGTGGGCTTGCTGCTGGTCGCCACCGCGACGCTGAGCTCGCAGGGGGTGGGCGGCGCGGCGGTGTATGCGATCGGGCACGCCGGCGCCAAGTCGGCGCTGTTCCTGATCGTTGGGATCCTGCTGGACCGCCACCACAGCGTCGACGAATGGGAGTTGGTAGGGCGCGGCCGGGGACAGCCGGCGCTGGCGGCCTGTTACGCCGTCGCGGCGGCGGCACTGGCCGGCCTGCCGCCGTTCGGAACCGCGCTGGGCAAATCCCTGTGCGAGGAGGCGGTGGGCACCGCCTGGGGATCGGCCCTGTTCCTGGGGGTTTCAGCGCTCACCGCTGGCGCGGCGTTGCGGGCCGGCATTCGCTGCTTCACCGGTTTCGGCGGCCACCACACCGAGCCGCCCGACGATCCGGCCGTCGGTCGGACCACCAGGGGCGACGAGCAACCCGACACCTGGCTTCGGCGGACACCGGCGAGCATGTACACCGCGATCGGGCTGCTGCTGACCGTATGTCTGGCCGCCGGGGTGCTGCCCGCGGTCGCGCACGGCGCCGACATCGCCGCTCGCCGCTTCCTCGACGCCGGTGCGGCGATCGAGGCGCCGGGTTGGTCGGTGTCCGGTGCCGGGCTGGGCGTGGTGGGTTGCGTGGTGGCGATCGGGGTTGCGGTCGCCGGGATGTACCACCGGTCTCCGGTGGTCGCCGCGGTGACCGCGCCCGTGCTCAGAGTGCTGCGCGCGGCGCATTCCGGCCATATCGGCGACTATGTGGCCTGGCTGTTCGCCGCGCTGGCGGTGCTGAGCGCCGCCGTGGCGATGCCGTTGAGGTGACAGAAGCCGGTGGGTTGCCGCGCGCCGGCAGCCCGAAACAGTTGTGCCACAACGAGTTTCAGGCCCGGTCGGCCCGTCGATCGGCCAACGCCGCGATCGGTGTCTGATCCAGATGCAGCAGCAGATCCTCGGCGTTGTCGAAAACGCTCACGGCGCCCGCGGTTGCCAACTCCGTGCGGGACACCCCGCCGCTGAGCACACCGATGCTCGGCACGCCGGCGCGCGCGCAGGCTTTCGCGTCCCAGACGGCGTCGCCCACGAAGACCGCTTGATCGGCTGTCGCACCGATCCGGTCCAAGGCGATCCCGATGATGCCCGGGTCCGGTTTGGCGACGTCGACGTCGGCGGACGACGTGACCGCGGCGATCAGGTCGTCGCAGTTCAGCGTCTTGCGTAATATCGCCAGCTCGTCCTCCGGCGCCGAGGTGGCCAGCACCACCGGCAGGTCGAGTGCGGCGAGGCGCTCCAGCAGCCGCCGGGCGCCCGGAAGCGGTGACAGCAGCTCCGCCGTCTGCAGGTAGTAGCGGGAGTGCAAGTCTTTGAGCTCCCGCCGGACATCGTCGGGCGCGTCGTCGGACAGCAGGCGCACCAGCGCGGATCCGTCCATCCCGATGGCGCGGTGAATGCGCCAGGATTCGACCTCGATGGCCAACGCGGCGAACGCGCGCCGCCACGCGTGCACATGCAGGTAATTGGAATCGACCAAAGTGCCGTCGACATCGAACAACACCGCCGATTGGGTGGCCACGGCTCTTCCTCTCCGTTTGCGGACGTCCCCGCTGGGATACCCACGCAGGGAATTCCCATACCGTCCCCAGGAGAGAGGACATCCGGTGGCCACTGACGACCGTGATGCAAAGCAGCGACAACTCGACGACCACCGGATCGACCGACAGTCCGGATACCTGACCACCCAGCAGGGGGTGCGGGTCGACCACACCGACGACGCGCTGACCGTCGGAGAGCGCGGGCCGACGTTGCTGGAAGATTTCCACGCCCGGGAGAAGCTCACCCACTTCGACCACGAGCGGATCCCCGAGCGGGTGGTGCACGCCCGCGGGTCGGGCGCCTACGGCTACTTCGAGCCCTACGACGACTCGCTCGCCGAGTACACGGCGGCGCGGTTTTTGACCACCCCGGGCAAAAAGACCCCGGTGTTCGTGCGGTTCTCCACCGTCGCGGGCTCCCGCGGGTCGGCCGACACCGTGCGTGATGTGCGCGGGTTCGCCACCAAGTTCTACACCGACCAGGGGAACTACGACCTGGTGGGCAACAACTTCCCGGTGTTCTTCATCCAGGACGGGATCAAGTTCCCGGACTTCGTGCATGCGGTGAAGCCCGAACCGGACAGCGAGATGCCGCAGGCCCAGTCCGCCCACGACACGCTGTGGGACTTCGTGTCGCTGCAGCCGGAGACACTGCACACCATCATGTGGCTGATGTCGGACCGCGCGTTGCCGCGCAGCTACCGGATGATGCAGGGCTTCGGCGTGCACACCTTCCGTTTCGTCAGCGCCAAGGGGCAGGGCACCTTCGTGAAGTTCCACTGGAAGCCCAAGCTCGGCGTGCATTCGCTGGTCTGGGACGAATGCCAGAAGATCGCCGGCAAGGACCCGGACTTCAATCGCCGGGACCTGTGGGACGCGATCGAGGCCGGCCAGTACCCGGAGTGGGAGCTCGGCGTTCAACTGGTGCCGGAAAGCGACGAGTTCAGCTTCGATTTCGACCTGCTGGACGCCACGAAAATCATTCCTGAAGAACAGGTCCCGGTGCGCCCGGTGGGCAGAATGGTGCTCAACCGCAATCCGGACAACTTCTTCTCCGAAACCGAGCAGGTGGCCTTCTGCACCGCCAACGTCGTGCCGGGAATCGACTTCACCAACGATCCGCTGCTGCAGTTCCGCAATTTCTCCTACCTGGACACCCAGTTGATCCGGCTCGGCGGTCCCAATTTTGTGCAGCTGCCGGTCAACCGGCCGGTGGCACCGGTGCACACCAACCAGCACGACGGCTATGGCCAGCACGCGATCCCAAAGGGCAAGACCAGCTACTACAAGAACACGCTCGGTGGGGGCTGCCCGGCGTTGGCGGGTTCGGAGGCCGACGCCGACGTGTTCCGGCACTACACCCAGAAGGTGGACGGCGACAAGATCCGCAAACGCGCCGCGAGCTTCGAGAACCACTACAGTCAGGCGCGGATGTTCTGGAAGAGCATGTCCGAACCGGAGGCGAAGCACATCGTCGCCGCGTACGCCTTCGAGCTCGGGAAATGCGAGACCGTCGAGATCCGGGAGCGCGTCGTCGAGCAGCTCAACCGCATCGATAACGACCTGGCGAGCCAGGTGGCCGAGAAGCTGGGTCTGCCGACGCCGCAGGAGCAGCCGCTCGACGAGGTCGTGGAGCGGGCCGTGGCCTCACCTGCGCTCTCGCAGCTGCACAGCGCCACCCTTCCCCCGGATGCGCGGGGTGTCCCCAGCATCGAAAGCCGCAAGATCGCGGTGCTGGCCGCCGACGGGGTCGACGTGGCCGGTGTCGAACGCTTCGTCGAGGCGATGCGCCGGCGCGGCGCCGTCGCCGAGGTGCTGGCGCCGATCGGCGGCGGGGAGTTGGCCGGCGGTTCGGGCGGACGGCTGGGCGTCGACCGGGCGATCACCACCATGGCCTCGGTGCTCTACGACGCGGTGGTGGTGCCGTGCGGCCCGGAGGCGGTGCGCACCCTGTCCGCCGACGGTTACGCCATGCACTTCATCACCGAGGCCTACAAGCACCTCAAGCCGGTGGGGGCGTTCGGGGCGGGCGTCGAGTTGTTGCCGAAAGCCGGGATCGCCGAACGGCTGGCCGCAGGCGACTCGGACACCTCCGTCACCGTCTCGACCGGGGTGGTCACCACGACAGCAGCAGCGGACGACCTGGACGACGAGTTCTTCGACGCATTCGCCGCAGAACTGGCCAAGCACCGCGCCTGGGACCGAGCCGCCGACGCGGTGCCTGCCTAGCCGGCTCAGGTCACCACGCGCAGTGGCCGGCCGGACTTCTGGACATAGGCCAGGGCGTCCGCCAGCGACGCAACCAGCGGAAGGCGCGACTGCGGGTCGCAGATCTTCAGCACGCTGGTCACCGCCGGGCTCGGTATCACCATCAGCCGGGTCCGCGCGGTGGTGCACCGGGCGCTGATCGACTGAAGAGCCGTAAACCCGACTGTGCCAATGAATGTCAACTCAGACAGGTCCAGGATCAGCCATTCGCAGCAGTCGGCGCAGCGCCTAGCGTAGTCGGCGAACGGGCCCGCATTGGCGGCGTCGATCTCCCCGTCCGCGGCTACCACCGCTCCGGCACGGCCCCAATGCACGGTGAACTTGGCGGTGTGATTCCGCCATGCTTGAGTGGCTTCCGTTGCAGGAGTGGCGAAAGCGGTCTCGGTCATGTTGCTGGTAGTCATCTGTGGCTCCATCAGTCGACGAATCGTGCTGTTGGATCAACGTCAACGTAATCTCGTCTCGAGCGTTTCAACACGGTGACGTTCAACTACCGGCTGTGAACTCAACCGGAGGATCCAGACGTTACCTAGACCAGCGCCGATTGGCAAAGGGGCCAACGACAATTTCCGCAAAATCCCAGTGAAACCTTAAGTTTCACATCGCGCACAGTGAAGATCGCCCCGCGGACCAGGCCGACATCAGGTGATCGGCCAGCCGATTTTCCACCGCGTCACGGGCGCGCATGCCGAACACCACGTCGGCTTCCAGGTGCGGCGCCTGGCGGATCAGGTCCTCGACCACATCGGTGCGCACCACCTGCTCGTGGACCGCGTCCGCCTCGACGTGCTCGGCGTAGAAGGCCACGCAGGGCTCCGGGGCGCCCATGCGCCGCAGCGCGGCGACCAGGCGGCTGGACCCCGGCGGCGAGGTGATCTCCGTCGAGGCGAAATGGCCGACGGCCGCGCCCCGCCACCGGCGATGTAGCCCGAACAGCGACATCAGGTTCACCACCGCGAGCGACTCGGCGGGGACAACGTCGAGGTAGGCGAGGTATTCGGCGTTCAGCCCGGCCGCGGTGAGCAGCTCGGCGAAGAGTTGCTGGTGCACCCGCGACCCGCGGCCGGCGCCGTACTCGTCGAACTCGACCGCGACGAAGGACGCCTTGGCCTGGCCGGTCAGGCGCGGGATGGCGAAGGCGTGCGGATCGCCCTCCTTGAGGTGATACAGCGAGCGGTGCACGAAATACTCGCGTGCCTGCTCCCAGGTGCCCTGATCCCGCAGGTGCCACGATGGGCCGCTGCCGCGCACGGGCTCGGTTGCCGCAGCAGTCATTTCGTCGTTCGCAGTGGTGTCCGCGGGTATCGTTCCGACGTCCTGGCGGACACTATCGAGGAATGCGCGCTCCAGCCGGGCGCGCAGTTCCAATAAGGTGGCGTCCCATTCCCAGTCCGGGTCCACCTCGGCGAAGCCCCGGTAGTGCAGCTCGTAACAGACGTAGAGGGCCAGCTGCAGGTCCCGTCCGTACGGGTCGGCGCCGGCGGTCTGGGCGGTGAAGCCCTCGGTCGCGCCCGCGGGCCGGCGGAGCAGCTCGCAGATCGCCGTCGACAGCGGCCCGCAGGCGGTGGGCAGGGCGGGCTCGGTGCGGATAGGTGCAACGGTCACGCTCGCGAGTACCCCGCGCATACCCGCCGTCAAACGATGTCGGCCGACGCGGCTCCGTTTCGGCGGTCGACCGTTGGGTACCCCGGGACCATGACACGGTTCGGCTACACCCTGATGACCGAGCAGAGCGGGCCCCAAGACCTTGTCCGGTTTGCCGTCTCCGCTGAAGAACGAGGTTTCGACTTCGAGGTGTGCAGCGACCACTTCTCGCCCTGGCTGGCGTCGCAGGGCCACGCCCCGAACGCATGGGCGGTGCTGGGAGCGGTTGCGCAGGCCACCGAGCGGGTGGGGCTGTGTTCCTTTGTCACCTGCCCGACGATGCGCTACCACCCCGCGGTGGTGGCGCAGCAGGCGGCCACGGTGCAGATCCTTGCCGACGGCCGGTTCACCCTGGGCCTGGGCAGCGGGGAGAACCTCAACGAGCACATCGTCACCGGCGCCGGGTGGCCGAACGTCCGGCGCAGGCAGGCCATGCTCGGTGAAGCGATCAAGATCATCCGTGAGCTGTTGATGGGGGAGACGGTCGACCTGAGCGGCGAGCATTTCCAGGTCGACGGGGCGCGGCTGTGGGACCTGCCGGAGATCCCGGTCGCGTTGGCGGTCGCGATGTCGGGCGCCAAGGGCGTGGACAGGTTCGCCACCGCCGCCGACGACCTGATCGCGGTGCAGCCCGACGCGGATCTGGTCCAGGCCTGGCATACCGCGCGCCAAGCCTCCGGGCTGGAAGGCGGCCGGGTGTTCGGCCAGCTACCGGTGTGCTGGGACCCCGACCCCGAGGCCGCGGTTCAGCGCGCCCACCGGCAGTTCCGCTGGTTCGGCGGCGGGTGGGCGGTCAACGCCGAGCTGCCCACGCCGGCAGCGTTCGCCGCCGCCACGCGGTTCGTCACCCCGCAGGACGTCGCGGACGCCATCCCGTGCGGCCCCGACCTGGACGCGATCGTCGAGGCGGTGCGCGCCTACGCCGACGCCGGGTTCACCGACATCGCGCTCATCCAGATCGGCGGGGAGACCCAGGAGGCCTTCCTCAAGGAGGCCGCGGAACCGCTGCTGGCAGCGCTGCGCGACGCGGCGTAGCAGGTCGCCGCCGCCAGCGCGGAGGGTTTCACGCCGGACGGCGGCGGGTACTAGGAGCCCATGAGTGAGACCGAACACCCCATCGATGAGTCGCGCACGACACGGCCGCGAGACGGAATGGTGTTCAAGGACCGCCGTGAGGCGCCGGGGCTGGCCATGCTGGTGATGGCGGCACTGGCTCTGGTGGGGTTCTTGTGCGCTGCGGCGCTACACGACGCCGGCTGGTCGCTGGGTTTCGGGATCCTGGTCTTAGTGCTGGCGGCCGGCGGGGTGACGTGGGTTTTCGTCGGACGAAACCGCAGCTTCCGCGGCGGCAACCACCGCCGTCAGTCCTAGGGCACCGGCGGCGAACCTCGATACCGCCTCAGCGCCGGTCCGCGCCGCCTCCTCATGGCCGGCCCGGCTGCGGGTGGCAAGCGCGCCCGAGACCGGGTCCAGCGTCACCTCGGCGAGCAGCTCGCCGGTGGTCGGCTCGCAGACCGCCCACAGATAGCGGGTATCACCGGCCCACCCGGAAGCCGCGTCGGCAACGTAGTCCGGGTCGGTCTCACCGAGGTCGGCCAGCGTGGGACGGTCATCGACGCGGGTGTCGGCCCGTGGCATCCGCAGATACCACGGGCCGGCGTTGATCTCGACGGGCTCGATGAGTCCGGCTCCGCTACTTGATCTCGCAGAGCACCGTGCCCTGGGTGATGGCCGACCCGGCCTCCGCCGCCAGGCCGGTGACCACACCGTCCTTGTGCGCGGTGACCGGGTTCTCCATCTTCATCGCCTCCAGGACGACGACCAGGTCACCGGCGGCGACCTCCTGGCCCTCTTCGACGGCCACCTTCACCACGGTGCCCTGCATGGGCGCGGTCACCGCGTCACCGGATGCCGCCGCGCCGCCGTGTGCTCCGCGCTTGCGGGCCTTCGGCTTCTTGCGGATGGCCCCGGCGGGACCACCGGCCCCGCCACCGCCCAGCGCCAGATCCCCGGGCAGCGAGACCTCCAGGCGACGACCGCCGACCTCGACGACCACCTTCTGCCGCGGCTGCGCGTCCTCGTCGTCGAGCGGCTCGCCACCGGCGAACGGCTCGATGTTGTTCTCGAACTCGGTCTCGATCCAGCGGGTGTGCACCGAGAATCCGTTCTCGTCACCGATGAACGCCGGGTCGCGGACGACCACGCGGTCGAACGGGATGACCGTGGCCAGTCCCTCCACATGGAACTCGTCCAGGGCGCGCCGGGCGCGTTCCAGCGCCTCGGTGCGGTTCGCCCCGGTGACGATCAGCTTGGCCAGCATCGAGTCGAACTGGCCGCCGATCACCGAACCGGTCTCCACACCGGAGTCCATCCGGATGCCGGGGCCGGTCGGCGGGTCGAAGCGGGTGACCGGGCCGGGGGCGGGCAGGAAGCCGCGGCCGGCGTCCTCGCCGTTGATCCGGAACTCGATGGAGTGCCCGCGCGGCTCCGGGTCCTCGGTAAGGTCCAGCTGCTCGCCGTTGGCGATGCGGAACTGCTCGCGCACCAGGTCGATTCCGGAGGTCTCCTCGGTGACCGGGTGCTCGACCTGCAGGCGGGTGTTGACCTCCAGGAACGAGATCAGCCCGTCCTGGCCGACCAGGTACTCCACCGTGCCGGCACCGTAGTAGCCGGCCTCCTTGCAGATCCGCTTGGCGGACTCGTGGATCTCCTTGCGCTGCGCGTCGGTCAAAAACGGCGCCGGGGCCTCCTCGACCAGCTTCTGGAAACGGCGCTGCAGCGAGCAGTCGCGGGTGCCCGCGACGACGACGTTGCCGTGCTGGTCGGCGATGACCTGGGCCTCGACGTGGCGGGGTTTGTCCAGGTAGCGCTCCACGAAGCACTCACCGCGGCCGAACGCCGCGATCGCCTCGCGGGTGGCCGACTCGAACAGCTCGGGAATCTCCTCGATGGTGCGGGCCACCTTCATGCCGCGGCCGCCGCCGCCGAAGGCGGCCTTGATCGCCACCGGCACACCGTGCTCCTTGGCGAAGGCCACCACCTCGTCAGCGTCCTTGACCGGGTCCGGGGTACCGGGCACCAGCGGCGCCTTGGCGCGGGCGGCGATGTGGCGGGCGGTGACCTTGTCACCGAGATCGCGGATGGCCTGCGGGCTCGGCCCGATCCAGATCAGCCCGGCATCGATGACGGCCTGGGCGAAATCGGCGTTCTCGGAAAGGAATCCGTACCCGGGGTGGATCGCGTTGGCACCCGACTGCGCGGCGGCGTCCAGGATCTTCTCGAACACCAGGTATGACTCGGCGGAGGTCTGCCCGCCCAGGGCGAACGCCTCATCGGCGAGCCGGACGTGCGGCGCGTCGGCATCGGGTTCGGCGTACACGGCCACGCTGGCCAATCCGGCGTCGCGCGCGGCGCGGATCACCCGGACTGCGATCTCCCCGCGGTTGGCGACGAGCACCTTGGAGATCTTCGAGCTGGCATGGTTCGCCACTGGCCCTCCTGATGGCATGTTTAAGAAATGTCTTTAAGAATCTAGTTCACAGCAGTGTAAGGCGCGACCGCGGAACCTGTTCCAGGTGCCCCTATGCCGCGCGTAACCGCCGCTTGATACGGGTCAACATGGCCGACATGCCCCGTAGCCGCAGCGGGCTGATCAGCGCCGCCAGGCCCAGACTGGAGGCGAAATCCTCCGGCACCGCCAGGATGACGTCGGCGGGCTGACCGTCGAGACCGGCCGCCCAGATCGCTGCGAACCCCCGAGTGGTCGGTGCCTCCGGGGGCGCACTGAAGTACAACCGCACCCGCTGCCGGTCGGCGGCGTCGACGTGCAGGAACAGCGGCGACTGGCACTCCGGCACCGGCTCCATGGCCGATTCCGCCAGGTGATCGGGCAGGTCGGGCAACTCGTCGGCGAATTCCAGCAGAAGCCGCAGCTTGTCCTGCCCGTCGACTTCCGCGAAATCGGAAGCCACCTGCGCCAATCCTTCCGGCAGGCTCATCAGCTCGCTGCGGCTCCCTGAGCTGCCGCGGGCGCCCGACCCGGTTCCGGGCCGTCCACGATGGGCACCCGCACGGTGTTACCCCACTCGGTCCAGGAGCCGTCGTAGTTGCGGACCCCCTCCATGCCGAGCAGGTGCGTCAGCACGAACCAGGTGTGGCTGGAGCGCTCCCCGATGCGGCAATAGGCGACCGGCTTGTCCTCCGGCTTCAGAAAACCGTAGAGCTCTTCCAATTCCTCGCGCTTGCGGAACCGGCCGGCGTCGTCGGCGGCCTTGCTCCACGGGATGGATATCGCGGTGGGGATGTGGCCGCCGCGCAGCACGCCTTCCTCCGGGTAGTCCGGCATGTGGGTGCGTTCGCCGGTGTACTCCTGCGGCGAGCGGACGTCGATCAGCGGCTCCCGGCCGATGATCTCCAACACGTCGTCCTTGTAGGCGCGGATCGGAGCGTCGTTGCGCTGCACCACCGGGTAACCGGTCGTGGTCTTCGACGGCACCTCCAGGGTGGTCTCGCGGCCCGAGGACACCCACAGGTCGCGTCCGCCGTCGAGCAGCCGGACGTCTTCGTGGCCGAACAGGGTGAACACCCACAGCGCGTAGGCGGCCCACCAGTTGGACTTGTCGCCGTAGATCACCACGGTGTCGTCGCGCGAGATTCCCTTGCGGTTCATCAGATCGGCGAACTGCTCACCGGTGATGTAGTCGCGGACCGGGGCATCGTTGAGGTCGGTGACCCAGTCGATCTTCACCGCGCCCGGGATGTGGCCGACGTCGTAGAGCAGCACATCCTCGTCGGACTCCACCACGACGAGACCGGGTTTACCAAGATTTCCCGCGAGCCAGTCGGCGGTGACCAACCTCTCGGGGTGGGCGTAGGACTGCAGGGCGGGGCTGGGGTCGGCAGGCACTGGCACGGTGTCGAGCCTACCCACCCCGGTCTCCCGCGTCGCAGCGAGACGGCGCCTCGCCTACACCGGGTTGGCCGCCCACAGCGCGGCGATCGAAAGGCCGGCGCCGGCGAGCAGGGACCGCACCAACGGCAGGCTGATCCCGATGACACTGGACGGGTCGCCGTCGACGCCGTCGATGAACCAGCCGCCCAGCCCGTCCAGGGTGAAGCCGCCGGCCACCCGCAGCGACTCCCCGGTGGCCAGGTAGGCGTCCAGGTCGTCGTCGGTGGGGGTCCCGAACCGCACCGTGGTCACCGCAGTCTCCGCGGCCTGATGACGTATCTCGTTGTCCTGCAACCAGATCAAGCTATGACCGGTGTGAAGTTGGCCGGCGCGCCCGGCCATCGACCGCCATCGGCGGCGGGCCTCGTGCACCGACGGCGGCTTACCGGCCAATTCGCCATCGATGTAGAGCATGGAATCGCATCCGATGACCACGCAATCCGTCGCGACCGCCGGGTCCACGCGGGCCGCGACGTCTTCGGCCTTGGCGCGCGCTAGGGCGCACACCACGGCGGCGGGTTCGGCGTCGGGGCCCAGGCTCGCCGCGGCGGCGTCCTCGTCCACCCCGGAGACCACCACCAGGGGGTCGATCCCGGCGCCCCGCAGCACGGCCAAGCGGCCTGATGACGCGGACCCGAGGACGAAGCGCGTCACCTCACCGGCGCAGGTGGGTGCGCTCGAGCAGGGTCACCCGCTGCCAGCTGAACAACGGATACCGGAGTTTGTCCACCGGGTGGCCCCACAGATTGCGCTCTGGTGCTCCGGTTTCGGCCGCGCCGGCGCCGGCCGTGCCCAGGACCGCGACCAGCGCCGCGACCTCCTCGTCGGTGGGGTTGCCCTTGAGCACCCGGATGTGCGGCTCGGCGGCTGCGGGAGCCTCC
>Ga0182736_1001020_pt1 | contig 31792 bp, 29 predicted proteins | sample eDN5th30CKraftBY_FD_128882 | JGI IMG/M metagenome (GOLD analysis project Ga0182736, IMG submission 128882) | Enriched backyard soil microbial communities from Emeryville, California, USA - eDNA 5th pass 30_C Kraft BY (version 2) (version 2) | ecosystem: Environmental > Terrestrial > Soil >...
GCGCATCTTGCCCGCTGTATGACCAAGAATTTCATGATCATTTTCCAGTCGGACACGGAACATTGCGTTAGGAAGCAGTTCAACCACCTGCCCACGCATTTCGAGAAGTTCTTCTTTGGCCATATTCATCCAGTGTTTCGCGAATGGGGGCCCATAGCGCCAAACGCGGCAATTGAAAAGGCAGGAGCCTGTCAGGCCCTGCCGCGCGGGACCATCGCGACGATCTCGCCAATGATGGCGAAGGCCGCCGCGATCTCCGCATCGCTCGTGCAATAGGGCGGCATGAGATAAATGGTGTTGCCGAGCGGACGCAGCAAGAGGCCCCGCGCCAGCGCCTGCGCGCGCAGCATCGGCGCGACATCGGAGAGATAGCCGGCATCCTCCACCACAAGATCGATCGCCGCGATACCGCCGATGCGGCGCGGATTGCGAAGCGCGGGATCGGCGGCGAGCATGGCCAGTCCGCGATCCAGCGCCGCGCCCAGCGATGCGATGCGGGCGGGGACGTCCTCGCTCTGCCAGATCGCGATATTGGCATTGGCCGCCGCGCAGCAGATCGGATTGGCGGTGAAGCTGGAGGAATGGAAGAACATGCGCGCGCGATCCGTGTCGCGATGCGCCTCGAAAATCGCCGCGCTCGCCAATGTCGCCGCGAGGGGCACGAGGCCGCCGGTCAGCCCCTTGGCGAGGCAGAGCAGATCGGGCGCGATGCCGGCCTGCTCGCAGGCGAACAGCGTGCCGGTGCGGCCCCAGCCGGTCATCACCTCGTCCGCGATGAACAACACGCCGTGGCGCGCGCAAATCGCATGCACCGCGCGCAGGATGTCGGGCGGGTAGACCAGCATGCCCCCCGACCCCAGCACCAGCGGCTCGACGATGAAGGCGGCGGGCTTGTCCGGCCCCGCGCAGAGCGCTTCCAGATGATCGAGGCTGGCCTGTTCCGCGCCCGTCGCCGGGAACGGCACGGTCGCCACATCGAACAGCAATGGCGCATAGGGCCGGTTGAACACGCCGCGCTCGCCCACCGACATCGCGCCGATCGTGTCGCCATGATAGCTATGCTCGAGCACGAGGATGCGGTGGCGCGGTTCGCCGCGATTATGCCAGTAGCCCAGCGCCATCTTGAGCGCGACCTCGACGGCGGTGGAGCCGCTGTCCGAGAAGAAGACATGCCCCAGCCCCGCCGGCGCCATCCCCACCAGCGCGGTGGCGAGGCGATCGGCCTGCGGGTGGCTGTAGCCGGCGAAGATGATCTGATCGAGCTGCCCGGCCTGCGCGGCAACGGCAGCGGCGATGCGCGGATCGCAATGGCCGTGGGTGATGACCCACCAGCTCGATATGCCATCCAGCAGCTCGCTGCCATCCTCGCAGGTGAGCCGCGCCCCCGATGCCGAGACGATGCGCGGCACCGCCTCGTCCAGCCCGTGCTGGGTGAAGGGGTGCCAGATGGGCGAGGTCGTCATGCCGGAGTATCCATGAGTGCGTGCAGGGTTGTGACGGTGAAGCGCGGATGGCGGGGGCCATAAGGGATGGCCCGCCAGCGCGACAGGCCGTGCGGCTGTTGAACGCCATGCGGGCCGGCCGGCCTCGCCCCCATGGCCGCAATGTGACGCGGCGCGGCCTGGCCCGGCCTGTGCCGGGCGGCGGTCGCCGCCATGGCCGATGGTCCATGGCCCCGCGCGGATCGCGGGCCGTGCGGCGCGAGCCTTGGCGCGCCCTTCCTCGACATCGCCCGTCCGGCCGACAGACCCTGCCTCCGCCCGCACGCCGACGCCCGGCCCATGGTCGGTGACGAGGCATCGACCGGCGCCGTCATGCCGCCATGTCCATCGCCGCGCGCAGCCGTGCCAGATCGATATGCGCCGCCATCGCCTGCGCCAGCGTGGCTGCATCGAGCGGGTCGAGCAGCGGCAGCCGGCCGACATGGGCCACGCGGGCCAAGGCGGGAATGACGGCCTCATTCTCCTCATGGCGCTCGCCGACGAACAGCAGGCCCGCAATCGGGATGGCGCGCGCGCGCAGGGACTCGACGCTGAGCAGGCAGTGATTGATGGTGCCGAGCGTCGTGCGCGCCACCAGCAGCACCGGCGCCTGCCAGCGGGCGAACTGGTCGATCATCAGCCAGGGCGGATCGCGGCGCAGCGGCACCATCAGGCCGCCAGCCCCTTCCACGACCAGCGGGCGCGCGGCCGGCAGGGCGAAGCGGGCCGGGTCGGGCTCCAGTCCCTGCGCGCGGAACGCCAGATGCGGCGAGGCCGGCAGCGCCAGCCTGTAGCCCTCGCCCAGCACATGGCCCGGCGGCACGCCGAGTGCGATGGCGCTCTCGCTGTCCGTGCCATCTGCCGTGCCGGCCTGAACGGGTTTCCAGTAATGCGCGCCCAGCGCGGCAGCGAGGCCGGCGGCGACCACCGTCTTGCCGATCCCGGTATCCGTCCCCGTGACGATCAGCACGCCGCTCATGCCACCTCCGCCAGCGCGGCTTGCAGGGCCTGCCCGAGCGCGGCGATGCGCTCCGCATCGATGTTGAGCGTCAGGGAAATGCGCAGGCGGGCGGTGCCGCGCGGCACGGTCGGCGGGCGAATGCCGCGCACGTCGAACCCGGCGGCCTGCAACGCAGCGGCAACCTGCATGGTGCGGGCATCCTCGCCAAGGATGATCGGGAGGATCTGACTGCCCGGTGGCGGCAGACCGAGCGGCGCGCAGATGTGCCTCGCCGCCTCCTCGACCAGCGCGGCCAGCCGGGCGCGCCGATCATCCGCCCGCCCCATCCGCTCCAGCGCCGCACTCACGGCCACCGCCATGAGCGGCGAGGGCGCGGTGGAAAACACGAAGCTGCGCCCGCGATTGACCAGCAGATCGATGATCGGCCGCGCCGCCGTGACCAGCGCGCCCTCCACGCCCAGCCCCTTGCCGCAGGTATGCAGCGCGATGACATGGCCCTGCCCTTCCAGCGCCGCGCCAAGCCCGCGTCCGCCGGGGCCATGCACGGCCGTCGCATGCGCTTCATCGAGGATCAGCATCGCCTCATGGCGCAGCGCGACGGCGTTGAGCGCGGCGATCGGCGCGCGGTCGCCATCCATCGAATAGAGCGTCTCGGCGACGATCCACGGCCGGCCGGTGCCGCCAGCCGCCCGCCATGCCGTGATCGCATCATCCACCGCCTGCGCGTCATTATGCGCGGCCAGCACGCAGCGCGCGCGGCCCAGCTTCATGCCATCATGGGCGCTGGCGTGGATCAGCGCATCGGCAACGATCAGATCGTCCGGGCCGGGCAGGCCCGCCAGCAGCGCCATATTGGCCGCAAAGCCGGTGGCGAGGAACAGGGCCGCCTCGCTGCCGAACAGGCGCGCCGCCTGGTCCTCCAGCGCCTCATGCTCGGGGGCATTGCCGCGCAGCAGCCGCGAGCCGCCCGAGCCGACCGGCACACCGCGGGCAATGGCAGCGGACACCGCCGCCGCAATGGCCGGGTCATGCGCCAGGCCGAGATAATCATTGGAGGCAAAATCATGGCCGGCGCGCGGCAGCAACCGGCGCAACCGCGCGCGCCGCGCCAGCATATCGAGCCGGGCGGAGAAAGGAGCGAGCGAAACAGCCATGCCGGGCGCTATAGCGCCGACCGGGCCGCCTGCCTACCATGTGCGCTGACGGGGTTTCGATTGATCATGACGGCCCCGGCAGCCTGCTGCGCTCCGCCCGGCACTCGCGCTCAAACCGGTTGCGACAAAGCCCTGTCCGCCGGCACCCAACCAGACCGCGACAGGATGACACGGCGGGTTCCACATGAACGGGGCGCTTGTAACGGGAGTCGCCGCCCGGATCGAAAAAGCCCGCCCGGACGGATCGTCCGGACGGGCCTCCCCCTCTCCCGTTTCCGGGACCCGCGCCGGGACTTGTTACATCGCCCCGTGCGCCAGCGCGGCGAGCAACAGCAGCGCCACGATATTGGTGATCTTGATCATCGGGTTGACGGCCGGGCCGGCGGTATCCTTGTAGGGATCGCCCACCGTATCGCCCGTCACGGCCGCCTTGTGGGCCTCCGAACCCTTGCCGCCATGATTGCCATCCTCGATATATTTCTTGGCATTGTCCCATGCGCCGCCGCCCGAAGTCATCGAGATGGCGACGAACAACCCGGAGACGATCACACCGAGCAGCAGCGCCCCAAGGGCCGCGAAGCCCTCCGCCTGCCCGGCCACCGCGCTGATCACATAATAGACCAGGATCGGCGTCAACACCGGCAGCAGCGAGGGGACGATCATCTCCTTGATCGCGGCCTTGGTGACGATGTCCACGGTGCGGGCATAGTTGGGCCGCGAGGTGCCCGCCATGATGCCCGGATTGTCCCTGAACTGGTCGCGGACATCCTCGACCACCTTGCCCGCCGCGCGGCCCACGGCGGTCATGCCGAAGGCGCCGAACAGATAAGGCAGCAGCGCGCCGAGCAGCAGCCCGACGATGACATAGGGATTGCTCAGCGAGAAATCGACGATGACGTCCGGGAAGAACTCCCGCAGGTCCGTCGTATAGGCGCCGAACAGCACCAGCGCGGCGAGCGCCGCCGAGCCGATCGCATAGCCCTTGGTCACCGCCTTGGTGGTGTTGCCGACCGCGTCCAGTGCGTCGGTGCGCTGGCGCACATCGTCCGGCAGGCCCGCCATTTCCGCGATGCCGCCGGCATTGTCCGTCACCGGGCCATAGGCATCGAGCGCGACGACCATGCCGGCGAGCGCCAGCAAGGCGGTCGCGGCAAAGGCCACGCCGATGATGCCGGCGATCTGGAAGGTGGCAATCACCGCGACGACGATCACCAGCGTCGGCAGCGCGGTCGCCTCAAGGCTGATCGCGAGGCCCTGAATGACGTTGGTGCCGTGGCCGGTGAGGCTCGCTTTCGCGATGGATTTCACCGGGCGGTAATTGGTGCCGGTATAATATTCGGTGATCCACACCAGCAGGCCGGTGACGATGAGGCCGATCACCATGCACCAGAACAGGTCCATGCCGGTATAGCCGCCAAGCCCATCGAGGTCCGCGCCGATCACATTGTGCATGCCGCCGAGCACCTGGCTCGTCACATAATAGATGCCGATGACGGAGAGGCCGGCAGTCACCCAGAAGCCCTTGTACAGCGCGCCCATGATGCTGCCCGAGCTGCCCAGACGGACGAAATAGGTGCCGATGATCGAAGTGAGGATGCACACCCCGCCGACGACGAGCGGCAGCGCCATCAGCGCCATCAGCTCGGCCGAGCTGGCCTTCACCAGCAGCGCGATGGAGACCATGGTGAGGCCCAGCGTCACCACATAGGTCTCGAACAGATCGGCCGCCATGCCCGCGCAATCGCCGACATTGTCGCCGACATTATCCGCGATCACGGCCGGGTTGCGGGGGTCGTCCTCCGGGATGCCGGCCTCGACCTTGCCGACGAGATCGGCGCCGACATCGGCGGCCTTGGTGAAGATGCCGCCGCCCAGCCGCGCGAAGATGGAGATGAGCGAGGCGCCGAAGGCCAGCGCGGTAAGCGCGGCGATGATCTGGCGGTCATTGGGCGCGAGGCCGGCAACGTCCGTCAGATACCAAAACAGCAGCGCGATCGCGAGCAGGCCGAGCCCGGCGACCAGCATACCGGTGACCGCGCCGGAGCGGAAAGCGAGGGTGAGCCCGCCTTGCAGCGAACTGCGCGCGGCCTCGGCCGTGCGAACATTGGCCCGCACCGAGATATGCATGCCGACATAGCCGGCCACGCCGGACAGCACCGCGCCGATCAGGAAGGAGAGAGTGGACAACAGGCCCAGGGTGACGGCGAGGATGAGGGCGACGACGATGCCGACAATGGCGATGGTGCGATATTGCCGGCCCAGATAGGCCTTGGCGCCTTCCTGAATGGCCCCGGCGATTTCCTGCATTTTGGCATCGCCGGGCGACGCGCTCAACACCTGGCGGCTGGTCACGAACCCATAGATGACGGCGATGATGCCGCATCCTATGGCAATCAAGATAGATGTCATGCCGATCAACTCCCCTGCCTTGAACCCCGGACGTTTGCCGTCCTGTCGGTTTCATGGTGGCGGAACGTAAGGCACGCAGCCGCGCCGTCAAGCGGATTACGCGGCGGCGATGGGCCCGGCTTGCCGGCGACGCCGGGCCGGCAACATCAAGTCAGCCATGCTCATAACCCAGCCGCGCGGGCAGGCGCACCGCTTTGCCGTCGAGGCGCAGGGACAGCCCCTCGCCATGGCGGAAACGGCCGATGGGAAGCAGGCCGTGCGGCGGCGCCTGCTCGGGCGACAGCGCCACCAGCAGCACATAATCATCCCCCGCCGTGGCCGCCGCCAGCCGCGCTTCGGCGGACGATCCGCGATAATCCTGATAAGGCTGCGACAGCGGGACCGTGTCGATCTCCACCGCGCAACCGCTCGCCATCGCCATGCGGCGCGCGTCGATCAGCAGGCCGTCGGACACGTCCATCATCGCATGGGTCATCCCCGCGATGGACTGGCCGAGGGTGAGGTGCGGCACCGGCACGCGATAGGCGCGGATCAGTTCGGCCGGCTCGGCGGTGCCCTCGGTCAGCATTGCCAGCCCCGCGCCGGCATCGCCCACCGGCCCGGAGACATAAAGGATATCCCCCGGCCGTGCGCCGCTGCGCGTTGGCACCGGCTGCCCGTCCGGCACCTCGCCAATGGCGGTCAGCCCCAGCACGCGCAGGGCGCCGGGCGGCACCGCCACCGTATCGCCGCCGATAAGGTGCATGCCGAAGCGCCCGAGCGCGCGGCCAAGGCCATCGAGAAAGGCGGCATCCCAGGCTTCATCGCCGGCCAGCGTATAATTGAGCAGGCAGCCGCTGGGCGCCGCGCCCTTGGCGGCCAGATCGGAGAGATTGACCGCGGCAAGCTTCCAGCCGACCGTCTCGGGCGGATCGTCAGCCCGGAAATGCACGCCCTCGACCATCGAATCGCTGGTGAGCACGAGCTGCTGGCCCATGGTCGGCAGCACCGCGACATCATCCTGCAGATCGCGCGCCGCCGGATCGCTGACCATGGCGCGCAGGCGGCGCAGCAGGGCCGCCTCGCCGCTCATGAGGTGCGGCGCACCACCCTGGCGATGGCGTCGAGCAGGCCGTTGACGAACCCGGCCTCGCGCTTGTCGTAAAAGGCATGGGCGACATCGACATATTCGCTGATCACGCTGGCGGTCGGCACATCGACGCGGGCGAGCAGTTCATAGGTGCCGGCGCGCAGGATCTGGCGCATCGGCTTGTCCAGCCGCTCCAGCGTCCAGCCCTTGGCGAGATGGCCGGCGATCAGGTCGTCAATCTCCGCGCGCCGCGCGTCCACGCCCTGCACGACCGCATCGAAAAACGCCTGCTCGGCCGGATGATAGGTCTCATCCTCGATCGTCGCGCCAAGGCGATGCTGGTGGAACTCGTGGAGCAGCACCGGCAGCGGCGTCTGCTCCATGTCGAGCTGATACAGGGCCTGCACGGCGGCAAGCCGGGCAGCGGAACGGGTCCTGGAACGGGAAACAGTCATCATCATTGTCCTTAGCCGTTCGCGCGGCGCTTGTCGAAGCGGGCGAACGCTTGAATTAGCGAAGCCGCGCCGCCACGCTTTGCGCATGGGCGGGCAGCCCTTCCGCCTCGGCCAGCGCAAGCGCCGCCGGGCCGATGGCGCGAATCGCGGCATGGTCGAGCTGGAGGAAGCTGGTGCGCTTCATGAAATCGAGCACGGAGAGGCCCGAGGAGAAGCGCGCCCGCCGCCCGGTGGGCAGCACGTGATTGGGGCCGGCGACATAATCACCGATCGCCTCGGGCGTCATGCGACCCATGAACACCGAGCCGGCATGGCGCACGGCATCGAACAAGGGCCGGGGCGCATCCACCGCCAGTTCGAGATGCTCGGGGGCCAGGCGGTCGACCAGCGGCATGGCGGCCGGCAGATCGGGCACGAGGATGATCGCGCCATTGGCCTCCCAGCTTTGCCGGGCACGGGCACCGGTCGCCAACTCGCCGAGCTGTTCCTCCACCGCCTGCGCCACCGCATCGGCAAAGGCGGCATCGTCGGTGAAGAGGATCGACTGGCTGGTCGGGTCATGCTCGGCCTGACTGAGCAGATCGGCCGCGATCCACGCCGGATCATTCCTGCCATCGGCCACCACGACGATCTCGGACGGCCCGGCGACCATATCGATGCCGACCACGCCATAGACCTGCCGCTTGGCCTCGGCCACCCACGCATTGCCGGGGCCGACGATCACGTCGACCGGCGCGATGCGGTCCGTGCCATAGGCCAGCGCCGCGATGGCCTGCGCGCCGCCGACACGCCAGATCTCAGTCACGCCGGCAATATGCGCGGCGGCCAGCACCGCCGGGTTGAGCGCGCCGCCGGGCGTGGGCGACATCATGACGATGCGCTCGACACCCGCGACCTTGGCCGGAATGGCGTTCATCAGCAGCGAGGAGGGATAGGCGGCCAGGCCCCCGGGGACATAGATGCCCGCCGCCTCGACCGCATTCCAGCGCGCGCCCAGTTGCACGCCGGCATCGTCCGTCCAGGCGCTGTCGGCGGGCTTTTGCTGGGCGTGATAGGCGGCGATCCGCCGCGCGGCCAGCTCGAGCGCGTCGCGCAGTTTCCGGTCGATGGCGATATAGGCCTGCGCGCATTGCTCGGCGCTGATCGTCCAGCCCTGTTGGTCGAGGTCGAAACCATCAAACTGGCTGGTGAGCGCGGCGAGCGCGGCGTCACCCTCGGCGCGGACGCGCGCGATGATGCCGCGCACGGCGTCGGCCACATTCGGGTCCGCCTCGCGCCGGGCGTTGACCAGCCTGTCGAACTGGCGCGCGAAATCCGCGGCGCTGGCGTCCAGTCTAAGCGGCACGGCTGGCCTCCACGGCGGCGCGGAACCGCTCGACCATCGGCACCAGCTCGGCCGCGCGCATCTTCATCGCCGCGCGATTGACGACGAGGCGCGCCGAAATCTCCATGATCCGCGCGGTCTCGACGAGGCCGTTGGCCTTGAGCGTGGCGCCCGAGGAGACCAGATCGACGATCCGCCGCGAGAGACCGAGCGAGGGCGCCAGCTCCATCGCGCCGTTGAGCTTGACGCACTCGGCCTGCACGCCCTGCCGCTCATAATAAGCGCGGGTGAGCTGCGGATATTTGGTGGCGACGCGGACATGGCTCGCCGTCATCTGGTCGCGCTGCGGCTCATCGGCCGGCTCGGCGACGGACAGGCGGCAATGGCCGATGGCGAGATCGACCGGCGCATACAGCTCGGAATAGCCGAACTCGGCGATCACGTCCGAGCCGACAATGCCGATCTGCGCCGCGCCATGCGCCACGAAGGTCGCCACGTCGAACGCGCGCACGCGGATGATCGAGAGCCCATCGACATTGGTCGCGAATTTGAGCGCGCGGCTTTCCTTCCGGTGGAACTCGGCCTCCGGTTCAATGCCGGCGCGCGCGAGCAGCGGCAGCGCCTCGTCGAGGATGCGTCCCTTGGGAATGGCGAAGATGATAGGCCGGGTCATGACGCGCCGGGCCTTAAAGCCTCACGCGAAAAAGGGCAATGCGCCCGTCGTCAACCGCGCCAGATCGGACAGCGGGGGAACGATCCCGCGTGACGGGGCGTTTTACCCACGCAACAACTGGAGGATGATCAATGGGTAAAGGCATATTGCTCTGGCTGATCGGCGTTCCGATCCCCGTGATCATCATTCTCTGGCTGCTGTTCCGGTAAAGGACGCGAGGGCGCAAACGAAGCGCCCTCGCCGCTCGGGACTCCTGCTTTCGCAGGAGCCCCGTAAATTTTAATCCTCGAACGGATCGCGCACCAGGATCGTGTCGTCGCGCTCGGGGCTGGTCGAGACGCTCGCGACCGGCGTTTCGATCAGTTCCTCGATGCGGCGGATATATTTGATCGCCTGCGCTGGCAGATCGGCCCAGCTGCGCGCGCCGACGGTGGTGCCTTCCCAGCCGGGCATCTCCTCGTAGATCGGCTCGACCGCCGCCTGATCCGCCGCATGGGCGGGCAAATAGTCGATGACCTCGCCGTTGAGCTTGTAGCCGGTGCAGATCTTGATCGTCTCGAAACCGTCGAGCACGTCGATCTTGGTGAGCGCGATGCCGGTGACGCCGGAGAGCGCGCAGGTCTGGCGCACCAGCACGGCGTCGAACCAGCCGCAGCGCCGCTTGCGCGCCGTCACCGTACCGAATTCATGGCCACGCACGCCCAGCCGCTCGCCGGTCTCGTCGTCCAGTTCGGTCGGGAACGGGCCGGAGCCGACTCGCGTGGTGTAGGCCTTGACGATGCCGAGCACGAAGCCCGCCGCGCTCGGACCCACGCCCGAACCGGACGCGACGGTGCCGCTCACCGTGTTGGAGCTGGTGACGAAGGGATAGGTGCCATGGTCGACATCGAGCAGCACGCCCTGCGCGCCCTCGAACAGGATGCGCTTGCCGGCCTTGCGCACATCGCGCAGGCGCTTCCACACCGGCTCGGCGAATTGCAGCACGAAATCGGCGATGTCGCGCAGGTCCGCGATCAGCTTGGCGCGGTCGATCGGCGGTTCGCCAAAACCGGCGCGCAGCGCGTCATGATGGGCGCAGAGGCGATCAAGCTGCGGCTCCAGCGCATCGAGATGGGCCAGATCGCACACGCGGATCGCGCGGCGGCCGACCTTGTCCTCATAGGCCGGGCCGATGCCGCGCCCGGTGGTGCCGATCTTGCCCTTGCCGGCCGCCGTCTCGCGTAGGGCATCGAGATCGCGGTGGAAGGGGAGGATGAGCGGGTAATTATCCGCGACGGCGAAATTGCCGCGATTGACGGTGACGCCCTGCCCGGCGAGCTTCTCCAGCTCGGCCTTCAATGCCCAGGGATCGAGCACCACGCCGTTGCCGATGATGGAGAGCGTGCCGGTGACGATGCCGGAGGGAACGAGGCTGATCTTGTAGACCTGCCCATCGACGACGAGCGTGTGGCCCGCATTATGGCCGCCCTGAAAGCGCACCACGCAGTCCGCGCGGGTCGCCAGCCAGTCGACGATCTTGCCTTTGCCCTCATCGCCCCACTGGGCGCCGATCACGGTAACATTTGCCATGGATACTAGTCTCCGCCCTGCCGGGCGGATCCGGACCACCCTTCGACAGGACTCGATGGTCGGATTGAACACGCAGAGCGGCTGAGGCCGCCCCGTTTCGTCGGCCGGTTAGCCGGGGTGCGCGCCTCAAGTCAAGATATGCGACGAAAGCGCCTGGCCGGCCGCCCCCGCGGAGCTGACGGTTGCGGCCTGCCGCAAAATATATATTCTCCGGATCGTGAGGCCGGTATGTCGCCCGGAGATCTATTGGAGAGAAGCGTGATGCGCCTGTTCTTGATCAGCACGACCCTGCTCGCCCTCGCCGGCTGCAGCCCGGCCAATGTGGCATCGAACAATGACGTCGCCATCGACAATGCCGCCGCGAGCGTGCCCTCGAACCATGGCGAGGCGGTCAATTATGTCGCGGAAATCGACAATATGTCGGAGAACGGAAAACAGGGCGTGTTTCTGGGCGCCATCCGCGATGCCGATATTTCCTGCCGCGATGTCACCAAGGTCGAGCGGATCGCCGACCAGCATGGCGTGCCCACCTGGCGCGCCCAGTGCGAGCAGGGCGAACAGCATCTGATCCAGGTGCAGCCCGATGGCTCGGCCAAGGTGACCAGCCGCACGACGCCCTGACCATGGGAGGCTCCCTGTCCGGGACCGGGGGCCTGCTGACTCACCGATGCCGGCCTTGTCGGGCAGGACCGTTGAGTCGCGCGAGCCTTGACGGGCCCGCACGAGCGGCCGCGCCCGGGCAGTCACACATCATCCACCCTTATGCGATGGCCAGATCCGCGCTTTCCGTCTCGGCGATCCAGCCGCCGCCGAGCACCCGCTCGCCGGCGTAAAGCGCCGCCGCCTGCCCCGGCGCCACGCCAAATTCCGGCGCGTCGAAGACCAGCCGCATGCCCTCGAGCCGCGCCGGCACCGGCCGCGCCATGGAGCGGACCTTGGCGGTGAGCGGTCCGTCATGGTCGCCACCCAGCCAGTTGATCTCCTCCAGCCGCGCCGCGCCCACCGCCAGCGCCGCGCGCGGGCCGACGATCACGCGCCGCGCGGCCGGGTCCAGCCGCACGACATAGAGCGGCTCGGACAGGCCGCCAATCTCCAGTCCCCGGCGCTGGCCGACAGTATAATGGATGAGGCCCTTATGCGCGCCGAGCACGCGGCCATCGACATGGACGATCTCGCCACGATCGTCCGCTTCCGGGCGGATCTTGCGGACGATCGCGGCATAATCGCCATTGGGGACGAAGCAGATGTCCTGACTGTCCGGCTTCATCGCCACGCCGAGCCCCAGCTCGGCCGCGATCGCCCGAACCGCCGGCTTCTCCATGCCGCCCAGCGGAAAGCGCAGAAAATCAAGCTGCGCCTGCGTGGTGGCGAACAGGAAATAGCTCTGGTCGCGGGCCGGATCGATGGCGCGGTGCAGTTGCGCCCCGTCCGCGCCGAGCACGCGGCGGATATAATGGCCGGTCGCGAGGCAATCCGCGCCCAGATCGCGCGCGAGGGCAAACAGGTCAGTGAACTTCACGCCCATATTACACCGCACGCAGGGGATGGGCGTGCGCCCGGCGAGATATTCGTCGGCAAAGCCCTCCATCACCGATTCGCGAAAGCGGCTCTCATAATCGAAGACATAATGCGCGATGCCGAGCTTGTCGGCGACGGCGCGGGCATCGCGAATATCCTGCCCGGCGCAGCAACTGCCGGTGCGGCCCACCGCCGCGCCATGATCGTAAAGCTGGAGCGTGACGCCGATCGTCTCGGCGCCGGTGCGCGCGGCAAGGGCGGCCACGACACTGGAGTCGACGCCGCCGGACATGGCGACGACGATCCGCTTGCCGCCCGGCGCAGATCCCAGCTGAAACAGGTCATCCATGCGCGCCATATAGGGACATGCCGCGCAATGAGCCAGTGCGGCGATGCCGTGAATATCACGACCGTGCCGCCAGCCGGCCAGCCCGCCGAACCGTGCGCCAACCGCCATGAAATGACAGCGCTTTTACTCTCGCTTATCCTTTGACTGCTACCACCTGCCGGATGGACATGAATGCACTCCCCCATGAACCGGGTCTGCCGCTCAACATCGCGGGCGGGCGCGGCACCCGGATTCCCGATCTGCGCCTGCTGCTCGCCGTCCATGCCGCTCGCCAGCAAACCGGCGAGACGGTGCGAATCATGCGGGAGGGCAGCCAGATCCCGGCGACTGGCGACGAGCCCGCTCGGCTCATGCTCATCTTTGGCGCCGCTTCCCCCGGCCCCTTGCTGCAGCGCAAGGCATCCGGCGCGTTCAATGCACGGGTCGCAGCACTTATGCCCATGAAATCAATGATGAATGATCGGTTTACTGTGGCGGTTAGCCAAGGGGCAAAGCTTTGATGGCACTGTCTATCGACCGCGCACGTCACGCCGTTTCGCCCACGGCACATGAGGAAAAAATGATCGAAAACCAAAAAATTCGCCCCTCTCAGGTCGTCGGCCCCCTCGGCGAGCCCCTCACGCTGGATTCCCTCCCCCCGGCCAGCACCACGCGCTGGGTTGTTCGGCGCAAGGCCGAGGTCGTCGCCGCGGTCAATGGCGGCCTCTTGAGCGTTGATGAAGCCTGCGAGCGCTATTCGCTGACGCTGGAAGAATTCGCCAGCTGGCAGCGCGCCGTCGACCGCTCCGGCATGCCGGGCCTGCGGGTCACGCGCATCCAGCACTATAAATCCCTCTATGAGCGCCAGCAGCGCTACTGATCACACGCGGGGCCGGCTGAGAATGATCCTGGCCCCGCGCTTTTCCGGCCGGCGCGCCGGGGCGGCACCAGCGGACCGGATCATGTTCCCGCAGGCTTCCGTTCGCCCGGCCTGATGATGGCGTGGCTGAAGATGGTCGGCAGCGCGCTGGGAAAGGGCCGCACGGCGACCATTGGCCCCAAGCGTGCCCCGTCCTGCTCACGCCGCGAGCGCGCTGGCGCCTCACTCTGGACGAGCAATCTGGCGGGCAGACCCTGAGCCTGCCCGCCCTTATTCAAGATGGCCGCTCAGGCGGGCGGCGGTTCAATAACCGATGGTCAGACCGGCCGAGATATATTTGGGGCCCAGATTGCCCTTGACGGCCACCGTGGGCAGCAGCGGCATGGCGATCGTCGCATAGGGGCGCGGATCATCGCCGCTGAAGCGCACGCCGGCGCCGATGCGGAAGGAAGCGGGCAACTGATAGGCCAGCTCGACCCGGCCATAGACGGACGTATCGCCATCGCGGAAGAACAGGCCCGCGCCCGGCGTCAGGCTGAAGCCGGCGAGGCCCAATGCATAGCCGGCGCCCAGTTCCGCGCCCCAGCTGCCGTTCGCGCGTCCATAATTGCCTTCCGCGCCAAGCCCCTCGGCCTGCGCCGGCATCGCCGCCAGACCCAGCGCCATGGCGCCACATATCATTGCAATGCGCTGCTTCATCTCACTCCACTCCGTGTTCCGTCGATGACAGGCCGCTAGGCGGCCGCCGGCGCGGCAGCAAGGCCATGGCCGGTGAACCGAGTCTGACCAGCGACGGAACGCCGCGGCGCGCGATCAGCCCCGCGCCCGGAACCACGGGATCATGCGGGCGATGGCCTCCTCGATCAGCGGGGTCGAGATCGCGAAACTGAACCGGATGAAGCGATGGCCCTCCACCGGGTCGAAATCCAGCCCCGGCGCGGTCGCAACGCCGGTATCGCGCAGCAGCTGCTCGCAAAAGGCGAGGCTGTCCTGCGTCAGATGGCCGATATCGGCATAGATGTAGAACGCCCCGTCCGGCGGCGCGATCCGCCGCAGCCCCAGCGCCGGCAAGGCATCGAGCAGCAGATCGCGATTGCGGGCATAGCTGCGGACATGGCCGTCCAGATCCTCGCCACAGTCGAAAGCGGCAAGCGCGGCATGCTGCGCCAGCGCCGGCGGGGTCAGGAAGAGATTGCCCATCCGCGCGCGGGCGGGCGCGATGAGATCGGGCGGCACCACGGCCCATCCCAGCCGCCAGCCGGCCATGCTGTAATATTTGGAGAAGCTGTTGATGATGACCGCATCGCCATCATGCTCCAGCATCGAGCTGGCCGGCGCGCCGTAGCTCAGACCATGATAAATCTCGTCCGAGATGATGCGGATGCCGCGCTGCCTGCACAGATTGGCGATGGCGGCCATCTCCGCGCGCGCGATGATCGTGCCGGTGGGGTTGGCCGGGCTGGCGACGATCAGCCCCTGCGGCGCGGGATCGAGTTGCGCGATGGCATGGGCGGTGAGCTGGAAGCGCTCGGCCGGGCCGCAGCCAATCTCCACCGGGTCGAGATAGAGCGTCTTGAGCGTGTTGCGGTAGGCGACATAGCCCGGCCGGGCGAGCGCCACGCGGGCACCGGGGGCAAAGCGGCAGGAGAGCGCCAGCACCAGCGCCGGCGAGGCGCCGCAGGTCAGCAGCAGCTGCTCGGGGTCGATCGCCACGCCATAGCCATCGCGATAATGGCGGGCGATCCGCGCTTTCAGCGCGCTGCTCTCCCAATAGCCCATCGGATCATGATCGAGGACATGATGCGCCGCGGCGATGGCGCGCGCAGGCGCGCCGGTGGAGGGCTGGCCGAACTCCATATGGATGACCGCCCGCCCCTCGGCGGCCAGGTCGTGCGCCAGCCGGCTGATAGCGATGGCATGAAAAGGGTCGACTGCTGCGATCATGCGCCCTGCTAGGCCAGCCCGACGATTTGGACAATCTGCAAGGCCGACCCGTGTCAGGGACGGGACAGCGCGCGGGGGATGGGGCGAACATGACCGAAATTTAATGCGACGCGGCGCCCCGACGCTGTATTCTGCCATGAAAATCCCGACGGCGCGCACGCGCCCGTTGCGGCTTGCCTGTGGAGATTGTCGATCATGTCGAACGCGCGCACCGGGGCCATGGTGGCCATGGCGGTTCTGCTCCTTTGCGGTTGCAGCAAAAAGGAGGAACCCGCGCCGACGATCAACAGCAGCATGGCGGATGTGATGGAGCCGACCGCACAGGCGATCTGGGACATCATGAGCCGCGCCTATAATGCGGCGGGCGACGGGCTGGACTCCACCAAAATCAGCAGTTCGGACTGGAAGGCGCTGCAAACGGCGAGCCTCAAGCTCAAGGAGCGCGCGGAGATGATGGCGCTTGCCGACCATCTCGTCGTGGCGAACGACCATCAGCCGATCCTGGGCTCGCAGGCCGTCGGCACCCGGGGCCGGATTGGCGCGGCGTGGGATGCGGTGAGCGCACAGCAGGTGCAGGCCCGGATCGACGCCGAGCCAGCGCTGTTCGCGCAAAAGGCCCGCGCCCTTGCTGACACGGCCGACCGGATCAGCCATGCGGCGGACGCGCGCAATGCGCGGCTCTTCTACACCGCCACCAGCGGCCTCGATGAGGTCTGCGATGCCTGCCACGAGCCTTTCTGGGGCACGGACGAGCCGCCGCCCTATCCGCATGATGCCAGCCCGGCCCGGCCGTCGACAAGTTGAAGGCCGGCCCCAGACGCCACCGCTCCAGCTCCGCCGGGCGAAATGCGATCCCATGATTGCGGGGCCATCAACGCCGCGCACCTCCGGCGCCCGAACCCGAACCCGCACCCGCACGACCGGCTTGCCCACGCGCCCTGCGCCGGCTTGATCATCAGACGATACCTCGCTGCGCCGACCGGGCTCGGCGTCGCCAGTCACTGGCCGAGCCCCCTTCTCATCCCGGCCCCGACCATCCCCGCAGCGTCGACAGCCCGGCGTGCCCCACCCCGCCGATGGCCACGACAGGCCCATCGACCGCCACGGCGGCAAGGCGCGGGGCCGCATGACCAGATGGGCATTTTGTCCGCGCGCCAAACGCTGTAGGCGGGCTCCATCCAAGGGGGACGTTGACGACGATGGCGATGAGTTTTTCCGCGACGGGCCTCCTTCTCGATAGCGAGGATCGCGCGCATGGGCTGCCGCGCTTTATCGACACCGTGCTGCGCGGCATCGGGCAGGTCATGTTGCAGAACAACAGCTATGCCGGCCTGCTCTTCCTGATCGGGATCGGCTATAATTCGCTGATCTTCGGCGCGGCGGTGCTGCTCGGCACCGTGGTGAGCACCGCCACCGCCATGCTGCTCGGCGTCGATCGCGCGCTGGTGCGGGCCGGACTGTTCGGTTTCAATGGCGGGCTTGTCGCCATCGCCCTGCTCTATTTCCTGCACCCGGACGCGTTGACCTGGACCTGCGTGATTTTCGCCGCGGCCTGCTCGACGATCGTGATGGCCGCATTGATCACCCTCCTGGATGTCTGGAAAATCCCGGCGCTCACGGCCCCGTTCGTTTTCATCTCCTTCTGCTTTTTCCTTGCAACGGCGCGCTTCGGACGACTGGAATCCACGCATTTGCTGCCGACCGCCGGGCTCCCCAGAGCTGTGACGGTCGAGGGGGTGGTGACCGGATCAACCGTGACGGACGGGCTGTTCAACGGCCTCGCACAGGTGTTCTTTCAGGGTAATATCGTCACCGGCATCCTGTTCGCGCTCGGGCTGCTCATCAGCTCGCGGCTGGCCTGCGCGCTGGCGCTGGGCGGCTCGCTGACCGGGCTGCTGGTCGCATGGGGCATGGGCGCGGCGGAACCGGCGATCCGCGCCGGCGCGTTCGGCTTCAACAGCGTGCTGACCGCCATCGCGCTGGGCGGCGTGTTCTTCGTGGCCGACCGGGCAGCGCTGGCCTATGCACTGCTCGGGGCGGTCGCCACCACCTTCATGGTCGCGGCGGTTTCGGCGGCGCTGGAGCCGCTGGGCATCCCCGCGCTCACCCTGCCCTTCGTGCTCGTGACATGGTTCTTCCTGTTCGCGAGCCGGGTCTTTCCGCGGCTCACCCCGGCGCTGCCGTAGCGGAAGGTCACGCCCCAACCCGGCGGATTACGCCGGAAAACATGAGCTTCCGGCGGCTTTTGAACATCCCGTCTGGCGTCGCGCGGTGCAACCGGCCATAAGATGGGGAGTGACGGCTCCCTCCCTCCTGCGGGCGGCATTTTGCATCGCCATATCCGGCTCGCAAATGGCGGGCGCGCAAACACAGGCCGAGCCCGTCGCGATGAGCTTCGGCGCGGCGCGCCAGCAGATGGCCGCGACCTCCGGCGCGCTGGCCAGCGCCGGGCATGGCGTGCGCGCCAGCGAGGATCAGGCCGCCGCGCTCAAGGCGCTGAACCGGCCGGTGATCAGCGGCACGGCGCAACTGGTCGAATATCAAAAGACGCTCTCGATCGACCTGACCGGCGGCAAGGACCGGTTCGCCGAGAATGCCAGTGATTATCTGGCGGACCTGCCGGGGCAGTTTCCGCCGGAGTTTCAGGCCATCGTCAGTCAGGTGAGCGGGCGGATCGAGCAGGCGCTGCCCGGCCTGCTCGATGCGATCCCGGATGCGCTCAGCTTCCGCACCCGCGACACCATCTTCCGCCCGACGGTGACGGCCGCGCTGCCGCTCTATTCCGGCGGGGCGATCCCGGCGATCCAGCGCGGTGCCCTGGCCGGCGTGGCGCTGGCGCGGGCGCAGGCGGCCGGAGCGCAGAGCCTCGCCGATGTGCGGCTGGTGCAGCTCTATTTCGGGCAGCAGCTGGCGGAGCAATTGCTGCTCTCCACCACCCAGACGCGCGACGCGCTGGACCGGCACCTCGCCAATGCCCGCATCATGGAGCGCGAGGGCGTTCTGCCGCATGTGCGCACGCTCCAGGTCGAGGTGGCGCGCAACACCGCCGAGCGGGCGCGGATCAGGGCGCAGCTGGAATTGCGCACCGCATCCGAGGCGCTGGCGCGCTATCTCGATGTCGAAGGGCAAGGCGTGCAGCCGACCACGCCGCTTTTCGTCAACAGCCAGCCGCTCGCGCCGGTGGATGACTATATTGCGAGCGCCACGGACCAGCATCCGCAGGTGCGGGCGGCGCAGGCCGGGGAGGAGATCGCCAGGGCGGGCGTGGACCTCGCCAGATCGCGCTATCTGCCGCAGGCCTATGCGTTCGGGGAATATAATCTCGATCGAGGCAATGCCCTGCCGGTCGAGCCGGACTGGATCGTCGGGGTCGGGGTTCGCTACACATTTCTCTCCAATATCGACCGGGCGAAGACGCTGAGCGCGGCGCAGGAGCGCGAGCAGGCCGCCGCGCAAACCGGGCGCGAGGCGCGCAAGCTGGTCGCCATGGAGACGAGCCGGGCATGGGATCTGGTCGATACGGCGCGGCAATCGTTCCTGCTGCTCGACGGCAATATCAAGGCGGCGCAGGAGAATCTGCGGGTGCAGGAGATTTCGTTCAGGGAGGGAGAAGGCACCGTGGCGGACGTGATCGACGCGCAGGCCGCGCTGGCAACGGCCCGGACCGAGCGCATCGCGGCGGCATATGAATATGACGTCGCGCTGGCGGCCCTGCTCGCAGCGACCAACCGGAGCGATGAGTTTGCCAGCCACCTCGCGCGCGGCGACCGGGTGGTGGCGCCATGACCGAGGCGGACGCCCTCCCCCCGCCACCCGCGCCATGGCACAAGCGCCCCGCCCTGCTCCTGGGTGCCGGCGCGGTGCTGGTGCTGGTGCTGCTGTTCGGCCTGTGGCTGGCATCCCGGCCGGGGCCCGAGCAGTTGCAGGGCATGGTCGATGCCGATGAGATCAATGTCGCCACCAAGGCGATCGCGCGGGTGGACCGGTTGATCGCCAGCGAGGGCGACCGGGTGACGGCGGGGCAATTGCTCGCCACCCTCACCAGCCCGGAAATCGCCAATGGCCGCACGCAGGCGCAGGGCGCGCTCGATAGCGCCAAGGCGCTGGCGGCGATCGCGGACGAGGGCGCGCGCGGGGAGGATATCGCCTCGCTGCGCGCGGTCTGGCAGGCGGCCGAGGCGGCTGCCACGCTCGCCCGCACCAGCGCCGCGCGGGCGGATCAGCTCTATGCGCAGGGCGTGATCGCCGCCCAGCGGCGGGACGAGGCCCATGCCGCGCGCGAGGCCAGTGCGCGGCAGGCCGAGGCAGCGCAGCAGCAATATCGCAAGGCGCTGGCCGGCACCCGCCCGGAGAACAAGGCGGTGGCCCGCGCGCAGGTGCAGATCGCCTCGGCCGGGGTCGCGACGGCCGATGCGCTGGTGGCCGAGACGCAGCTTGTGGCGCCTGTGGCCGGCGAGATTGCGCGCAGGCTGGCCGAGCCGGGCGAGATCGTCGCCACGGCGGTGCCGGTCTATCAGATTGTGGCGATCGACCATCCATGGGTGTCGCTCACGCTGCGGGAGGACCGGTATCGCAACATGGGCGTGGGCCGGCTGATCCATGGCGACGTGCCGGCGCTGGGCGTGAAGGGCGCGCCGTTCCGCGTCTATTTCGTCAGTCCGCAGGCCGATTTCGCGACATGGCGGGCAACGCGGCAATCCGCCGGCTTCGATGTGCGCGCCTTTGAGATCCGGCTGCGTCCGGACCGGCCGATCAAGGGATTGCGGCCGGGCATGAGCGTCCTGTTCGACTGGCCGCAATGAGCCGGCGAGCGACGGGCCCCGGCTTTCGCGCCGCTTTCTTCCGCGAGATCGCGCATCTCGGCCGCAGCCGCTGGGATCTGGGCATGATCACCCTGTTCCCGCTCATGGCACTCGCCATCGTGGCCGCCATGCTGATCGAGGGCGTGCCGCGCGCGCTGCCGGTGGCGGTGGTCGATCTGGATAACAGCGCCTTCTCGCGGGCGATCGTGCGGGCGGCGATGGCCACGCCCGCGGTGCGCGTCGCCAGCCTCGGGCCGGATATGCCACGGGCCGAACGGCTGGTGCGCGGCGGCCAGATGTGGGCGATCCTCCATATCCCCAAGGGCGCCGGCACCGGGCTGGAGCGGGCGCGCACGCCGGCGATCCAGATTTTCTACAACGCGTCCTATCTCAGCATCGGCGGGGCGGCGGCGAGCGGCTTGCGCACCGCCGTGACGACCGTGATCGCCGCGCGCGGGGCCGAAGCGCTGCACAAGCGCGGCCTGCCCGCAGCCCGGTTCGTTGCGCCCACCGTGCAGGTGACCATCCTGTTCAACCCACAGACCAGCTTTGAATGGTATCTGCAGGCACTCATCGACCCGGCCGTGCTCCACCTGCTCGCCGCCTGCGTGACGGCGATGGCGCTGGGGCGCGAGCTGGAAGGCAGATCGCTGCGCCGCTGGGCGGCGGAGACGGGCGGCGGCCTTGCCGCGCTGGCCGGCAAGCTCGCGCCCTATGTGCTGGCGATGAGCCTGTGGGGCATGGCCTGGCTGATCTGGCTGACCGGCGTGCGCGGCTGGACGATGCAGGGCAGCCTCGCGCTCACCATCGCCGCGCAGGCGCTGCTGTTCGCCGGGACCGCCTGCATCTCCGCGCTGCTGATCGCCGGCCTGCGCGAGACGAGCACCGCGCTCTCCGCCAGCGCCATCTATGCCGGCTCCGCGCTGGCCTATTCGGGCGGTACGCTGTCGCTGGACGGCGGCAATCTCTTCGCCCGCATCTGGAGCGGCCTGCTGCCTTTCAGCCATTATCTGCCGATCCAGATGGACCAGTTTCTCGGCGCGCCGGCCGGCCGCGCGCTGCCCGGCCTCGGAGTGCTGGCGCTCTATGTGATCGTGCCGCTGCTGGCGCTGCCCCTCCTGCTGCGGCGGGCGGCGCGCTGATGGGCTTTCGCGCCGCCTTCGTTGCCACGCTGCGCCATATCCTCACGACGCGGGCACTGCTCAGCACGATGATCCTCGCGGTCCTGCTCTACGGCTTTTACTATCCGGCGCCTTATGCGCACCAGACCTCGCAGGACCTGCCCCTCGTGATCGTGGACCGGGAGGACAGCGCGCTCACCCGGGCGCTGGTGGAAGGGCTGCAGGCGACGCGCGCGGTGGCGGTGGTCGCGCGGGTGCCGACCGTGGAGGACGGGCTGGCGATGGTGCGCCAGCGCAGCGCGGACGGCGTGCTCTACCTGCCGCGCGGCCTGACCGACGGCGTGCTGCAGGGCAAGGGCGCGGGCGGCATCGCCATCTGGGTCAACGGCACCTATCTGCTGCGCGCGCGCGATATTGGCGGGGCGATCGAGCAGGCGCTGATCGGCGTGGCGGCGCAACAGGCCGGGCCCCTCGCCGCAGCGCTGCACCTGCAACCACCGATCGCGGTGGTCGAGCGGCCGCTGTTCAACACGCGCGAGGGCTATGCGGATTATATCTTCCCCGCCGTCGCCATCATCATCCTGCAACAGACCTTGCTGTTCGGCGCGGCGATGCTGGCGGGCGAGCGGCGCGCGGCGCATGCACCGGGGCTGTCGGCCGGCGCGTTTCTCGGCGCATGGGCCGCGCTCACCGCGCTGGGCGTGGCGATGGCGAGCTTTTACTTCGGCTGGATCTTCTGGGCGCAGGATGTGCCGCGCGGCGGCAATATCGGCGCGCTCATTCTGGCCATGCCGGTCTTTGCCGCCGCCGTCGGCGCGCTGGGGCTGCTGGTCGGCAGCGGGTTCGATCATGCCGACCGGGCCTTGCATGTGCTGGTGCCGACCTCGATCCTGCTCTTCTTCCTGACCGGCGCAGCCTGGCCGCTCGCCGCCATGCCCGGCTGGGTGGAAGCCATCGCGTGGCTCTCCCCGGCCACCGCCGGCGTCACGCTGTTCGTGCGGCTCAACCAGATGGGGGCGACGCTGGGCGAGGTGTGGGCGCCGCTGGCGTGGCTGGGCGGCGCGGCGTGCCTCTATGGTCTGGCGGCCTGCTGGCGCTTGCGGGTAGCAACGGAACCCGATGGGCCGCCCGGCGTTCTCAAGGCAGATGTCCTTCCCCCTGACTGAAAGAGATCGCCATGGCCAAAAAGCCCTCATCGACACGCCGCCCGGATATGGCGCAGCCGCAGTTCAACGTCACCTATCGCGAGATACAGGCCTTTGGCACGCTCAAGCGCCTGCCATTGGGACTGGAGGATAATGCGCGCACCCAGAGCGTGACCGCGCTCAACCAGATCCTCGCGGATACGATGACGATCCGCGACCTCTACAAGAAGCATCACTGGCAGATGTCCGGCGCGACATTCTACCAGCTCCACCTGCTCCTCGATAAACATTATGAGGAACAGGCCGCGCTGGTGGACATGATCGCCGAGCGGATCATGGCGCTGGGCGGGATCAGCATCGCCATGGCGCCGGACGTGGCCGAGGCGACCAAGATCCCGCGCCCGCCCAAAGGCCGCGAGGATGTGCCGACCCAGCTTTCCCGCCTGCTCGAAGCGCACCGGATCATCCTGACGCAGGCCCATGAGGCGGCCGACGCGGCGGACGAGGCCGGCGACGATGGCACCAACGATCTGCTGGTGAGCAACATCATCCGCACCAATGAACCGCAGGTGTGGTTTCTGGCCGAGCATCTGGCCGAAACGGATCTCGTCCGCCCGGATTGACGGGCGGCGGTGCGTCACCTGCGATCCTGATCGGATCGTGGCGCGCCCTACCCTCTCACCGGCCTTGCGCCCTCTCCGGCCCGGCTAGCCCCAGATCATGCCGGCCGTGATCATCGCCCCCGCCAGCAGGATGGCGGCGGCGATCCAGAGGCCGGCCTGCCGCACCGCGCCGGCCAGCGCCCCATCGGCCACGGGCGGCCGGGGCGCGGCATCCAGCTTGCGGGTCACCGCGCGCAGCAGCCGGGGCAGATTCTCGCCGATGCGCGACAATTCCATCAGCAAGGCCTGCCCGGTGTCGATCCAGTGGCCGGGCGCGAGGCGGGCCTGCAACAGGCGCGGCCAGGCGCGGCGCATGGCACCGGAGAGGTCGAAGCCCGGCTCGATCGCCCCGAGCACCCCGTCAATCGTCACCATCGCCTTGAAGATCAGCAGCAGGTCCGGCGGCAGGATCAGGCGCTCCTCCCGCATGATCGGGAAAAAATCCGCGATCAGCGCGCTCAGCACGAGGCGGCCGCCCCCATGTTTGGCGATCAGCCGCTCGGCGGCGCGCCGGGTCGCTTCGGCCGCCACATCGCCGCCGGACCAGACCGCCAAGAGCCCGGCGAGCGCATCGGGATCGCCGGCGAGGAGCGACTGGATGAAGCCCAGAAACTCCTCGCGCCGGCGCGGCGAGACATGGCCGATCATGCCGAAATCGAGCAGCGCGATGCGGTTGCCCGGCAGGCACAGGAGGTTGCCGGGGTGCGGATCGGCATGGAAGCGGCCATTGATGAGGACCATGTCGAGCACGAGGTCCGCGCCCACACTGGCGATCGCCGCCGGATCGAGGCCCGCCGCGCGCAGCGTCTGCGGATCGCGCGGCGGCACGCCCGCGACATAATCCATGACGATCAGCGTTTCCGACGTCCAGCGCCAGTGGATTTGCGGGATGACGACCCGGGTCTCGCCGGCGAAATCGGCGCGCAGCCGGTCGGCATTGCGGCCTTCATGGGTGAAGTCCAGCTCCGCCAGCATCGCCTCGGCCAGCTGGCGCAGCAGCGCTTGCGGCCCGAAGCGCCGGGCCTGCGCACTGGCGCTCTCGATGGTGCGCGCCAGTTCGCCAAGCAGGCGCAGATCCGCCTCGACCCGCGGGCGGATGCCGGGCCGGCGGATCTTGAGCACGACATCGCGCCCGTCCGCCAGCGTCGCGCGGTGGACCTGCGCCATGGAGGCGGCGGCAAGCGGCGCCGTCTCGAATGTGGCAAAGGCAGTCTCGGGCGGCTCGCCCAGCGCATCCTCGACCGCCGCGCGCAGCTCGTCGAACGGCAGCGTGGGCGCCTGACTGTGCAACCGCTCAAACTCCGCGATCCATTCGCCGGACAGCAGATCGCCCCGCGTCGCCAATATCTGCCCCAGCTTCACGAACACCGGGCCCAGCGCCTCGAAGGCGAGGCGCGTGCGCCGGGCCAGCGCGGCGGCATCCTCCTCCCCGTCCGGCGCCGATGGGCCGAGGCCAAGGCGCGCCAGCAGCAGGCCGAGACCATAGCGGGTCGCGACGCCGGTGATTTCAGCGAGGCGGGCCCGGTCCCGCGCTGCAACGGCGAGTGTCTTGATCATCCTCAACAGATAGGTCTTCGCGCCACCCTATGCGAGAACTTCACGTTGAATGCCGCTACGGAAATATTCTTCCGACTTTCCCAAGTCCCCGGCAACCATCCATCGACCGATGATCGAAGATCCCATGTCGATCTTTTTCGGGTTAACGCGACAGGAACTTCCATCCGCGCTTCGAGTTATTCCAGCAAGCGATGAGAATGCGTTCATCTGGCCGGACTTTGCAATAAGCCGGCCAGAAGGTCAGCACGCGCCGCCGCCTCGTTGACCAGTTCACAGGAGATGCGCGTGCCCGATCCCAAATCGAACCCCGGTTCCCCCAGCCATGACAACGCCCTCAAGGCCATCAACCCCGGCAGCGGGCAGCCGCCGTTCGAGGATCATCTCGGCAATGCCGGCGAATTGCATCAGGACATCGGGAAGAACGCCGATCATGGAGATGGCCCGGCGCATCTGACCGACAATTTCGGCCATCGCATTGCGGACAACCAGAACAGCCTGCGCGCGGGCGAACGCGGCGCAACGCTGCTGGAGGATTTCGTCCTGCGCGAAAAAATCTTCCATTTCGATCATGAGCGGATTCCCGAGCGGATCGTCCATGCCCGCGGCTCCGGCGCGCACGGCGTGTTCGAATGCACCAGGGCGATGGGCGACGTCACCAAGGCATCGATCTTCCAGACCAAGGGCGCGACCTGCCCGGTCTTCGTGCGCTTCTCGACCGTCGCGGGCGGGGCCGGATCGGTCGACACGCCGCGCGACGTGCGCGGCATGGCGGTCAAGCTCTATACGGACACGGGCAACTGGGATCTGGTCGGGATCAACTTCCCGGTCTTCTTCATTCAGGACGCGATGAAATTTCCTGATCTCATCCACGCCGCGAAGATGGAAGCCGATCGCGGCTATCCGCAGGCGGCGACGGCGCATGATACCTTCTGGGATTTCATCAGCCTGATGCCCGAATCCATGCACATGATCATGTGGGCGATGTCGGACCGGGCAATCCCGCGCTCGCTGCGGATGATGGAAGGCTTTGGCGTCCACAGCTTCCGCCTCGTCAACGCCAAGGGCGAGGGCCGGTTCGTCAAATTCCACTGGAAGCCGGTGCTCGGCATCGAATCCACGACATGGGACGAGGCGGTGAAGCTGGCCGGCGCCGATCCGGATTTCCACCGGCGCGACCTGTTCGAGGCGATCGCGGCGGGCGACTTCCCGCAGTGGGACCTGGGCATTCAGCTGTTTGACGAGGCCTGGGCGGCGCAGCAGCCCTATGATGTGCTCGACCCCACGAAACTGATCCCGGAGGAGGATATTCCGGTCGAGATTGTCGGGCGGTTGACGCTCAACCGCAATGTCGACAATTTCTTCGCCGAAACGGAGCAATCGGCCTTCCTGCCGACCAATCTCATCCCCGGCATCGATTTCTCCAATGATCCGTTGCTGCAGGGCCGGCTGTTTTCCTATCTCGACACGCAGAAATCGCGGCTCGGCACGACCAATTTCCACCAGATTCCGATCAATGCGCCGAAATGCCCGTTCCATAACTTCCAGCGGGACGGGATGATGCAGACGCAGGTGCCGGTCGGCCGCGCCAGTTACGAGCCCAACAGCCTGGCCGAGGCCGGCGAGGAAAGCGGACCGCGCGCCTGCCCGGAGACCGGCTTCACGACCTTCGCGGCCAATGGCGAGCGCAATGACGGATCGCAAAAACTGCGTATCCGCGCGGCGCTATTCGCCGATCATTATAGTCAGGCGCGGCTGTTCTACCGCTCGCAGACCGCCAGCGAGCAGGCGCATATCGCGTCGGCGCTGGTGTTCGAGCTGTCCAAGGTGACGCTGGCGCATGTCCGCGTGCGCCTCGTCTCGCGGCTGCGCAATATCGACGAGGATCTGGCCAGGCGCGTGGCGGCCGGCCTCGCCATCGACCTGCCGGCAAAGGCCAAGGCCGCCCGTGCGCCGGTGGACATGCCCCCCTCCGATGCCCTCTCCATCCAGAAGAATGCCAAGGACACGCTGCAGGGCCGCAAGGTCGGCATCCTGTTTGCCGAAGGATCGGACAAGGCGGCGATCGACACGCTCAGGGGCGAGATCGAGGCGGCCGGTGGCTCGGTGTTTCTGGTCGCGCCCAAGGTGGGCGGCCTCCCGGTCAAGGGCGGCACGCTGACGGCGGACGGGCAGCTGGCCGGCTCCCCCTCGATCCTGTTCGATGCGGTCGCCTCCATCCTCATGCCGGATCAGGCAGCCAAGCTCGCGAAGGACGGCGCGGCGGTGCAGTGGTTCATGGACGCCTTTGGCCATTGCAAGACCATCGCCCACTGCAAGGGCACGCAGATCCTGCTCGACAAGGCGCATGTCACGCCGGACGACGGCGTCGTCGCCATCGAGGATTTCATGACAGCCGGCGCGCGCCGCCACTGGGCGCGGGAACCCAAAGTCCGCGATCTGGCCTGAGAGGAGGATAGCATGGCGACACATAGCATCGAGCACGGCGACAAGACGCGCACGACCGCTCGGAAAGCCAAAGCCGACGCGATCGCCAAGGCCAGGGCCATCGCGCCCTCGGTCGCGGCGCGGATCGGCAGCACCCCGACGACCCGATATCGCGGCGACCCCGGCATTTTCGGACGGCTGGTGGAGGATCATGACCATCACCGCGCCTTGCTGGCGATGATCGAGGAGACGCAGGGCAAATCGCCCGACCGGCAGGCGCTGTTCACCGCGCTGGTGCGCGAGGTGAAAGCCCATGCGGCGGCCGAGGAACAGGCGCTGTGGTCGACCGTGCTGCGCAATCCCGAGACGACGGAGGATGCGCGCCACGCCATCGCCGAGCATAAGGAGCTGGACGATATGCTGGCCGATCTGGCCGCGCGGGACATGGCCTCACCGGGCTGGTTGCGGCGCTTTGCCGGGCTGAAGGAGGAATATCTCCATCATGTCGGCGAGGAGGAGCAGGAGCAGTTCGTCGCCGCCGAGAATATCCTGAGCCCGGGCGACATCCGCTATATGCGGCGCGTCTTCAACCGGCGCAAAAAGGCAGAGAAAGCGGCCGCCAAGGTCGAGAAGAAGATCAGTTACAAGGACTGAGCCCCCAGCAACGCAAGGTGCATCCGTGTTCACCCAGCTTGACCCGCCCATTCCCCTCCACGTCATCGGCAAGGGGACCGGCTATGCCATCGCCGTCATCGACTACAGCCAGGAGCATAATCTCATCTGGGTCACCGCGCTGGATGACAGCGGCGAAATCTGGTGCGCGCCCAACCCGCTGGTCCGGCTCGGCAAGAACTGGACCATGGGCCGGGAGCCCGCGGCCTGCGCGCCCGGCCGCCGGGAAACGCCGGCTGCCGGCGAACACGCCTAGCTGGCAGGCTGCCCTCCGGCAGGGCTCGACGCCGCCTGCCCTGAGCGGGATGGATGCTGGAGCTTGTTGCGAGCCCTAGGCAGGGCGCCGGCGTCGAAACCGCGCTAGCCGCGCCTCACTCCCACTCGATCGTGCCGGGCGGCTTGCTGGTATAGTCATACACCACGCGGTTGATGCCCTTCACCTCATTGATGATGCGGGTCGTCACGCGGCTCAGGAAGGCGGAGTCGAAGGGATAGACGTCCGCCGTCATGCCGTCCGTCGAGGTGACAGCGCGCAGGGCGAGCACATTGTCATAGGTGCGCCCGTCGCCCATCACGCCGACGCTGCGCACCGGCAGCAGCACCGCAAAGGCCTGCCAAATCTCGTCATACAGGCCGGCGCTGCGAATCTCTTCCAGATAGAGCGCATCGGCCTTGCGCAATATGTCGCAGCGCTCCTGCGTCACCTCGCCCGGGATGCGGATGGCAAGACCCGGTCCGGGGAAGGGATGGCGGCCGACGAACACGTCCGGCAGGCCCAGCTCCTTGCCGAGCGCGCGCACTTCATCCTTGAACAGTTCGCGCAGCGGCTCGACCAGCTGCATGTTCATGCGCTCGGGCAGGCCGCCGACATTATGGTGGCTCTTGATCGTGACCGAGGGGCCGCCGGTGAAGCTGACACTCTCGATCACGTCCGGATAGAGCGTGCCCTGCGCGAGGAAATCCGCGCCGCCAATCTTGCGGGCCTCTTCCTCAAACAGGTCGATGAAGGCCTTGCCGATAAACTTGCGCTTGGCTTCCGGATCGGTGACGCCGGCCAGGCCGCCAAGGAAGGTCTCGCTCGCATTCACATGGACGAGCGGGATGTTGTAATGGCCCTTGAACAGGCTGACGACCTGCTCGGCCTCGCCCAGCCGCATCAGGCCATGGTCGACGAAGACGCAGGTGAGCTGATCGCCGATCGCCTCATGGATGAGCACGGCGGCGACGGCCGAATCGACGCCGCCGGAGAGGCCGCAGATGACCTTGCCCTTGCCGACCTGCGCGCGGATTTCCGCGATCTTGGTGGCGCGGAACTCGGCCATCGTCCAGTCGCCCGCGCAGCCGCAGACATGGCGCACGAAATTGGCGATGAGCCGCGCGCCATCGGGCGTGTGGACGACTTCCGGATGGAACTGGGTGCCGTAGAAGCGGCGCGCATCATCGGCGATCACCGCGAAGGGCGCGCCATCGGACGTCGCCACGATGCGGAAGCCCTCGGCAAAGCGGGTGACCTTGTCGCCATGGCTCATCCACACCTGATGCCGCTCACCGACCTGCCACAGCCCGTCGAACAGGGCGCACGGCTCGGTGACGGTGAGGAACGCGCGGCCGAACTCGCCGCCCTCGCCCGTCTCATGCCCGGGCCGCACCTCGCCGCCGAGCTGCTGCGTCATCACCTGCTGGCCATAGCAGATGCCGAGAATCGGGACGCCTGCATCGAACAGCGCCTGCGGCGCGCGCGGGCTGCCCTCGTCCGGCACGCTGGCGGGCGAACCGGAGAGGATGATGCCGCGCGGCTTCATCCGCTCGAAAGCGGCCTGCGCCTGATTGAAGGGCGCAATTTCGGAATAGACACCGGCTTCACGCACACGCCGTGCGATGAGCTGCGTGACCTGGCTGCCGAAATCGACAATGAGGATGGAGTCGGGATGAGTGTCTGACATGGCGAGCGGATAGGGGAGCGCCGCGCGCCTGTCCATATCCTGCATGGCTTTGCCTCAACGGATACCAAGTTGTCGGCCATATGCGCACGAGCCCGGCAAGGCGGCCCCCGCCTCGATCGGCCCTAGCCGAAGGTGACGCCGCTCACCCGGCCGGCATCCCAGATGCAGCGGAAACTGCGCAGGCGGCTGTCGCTCGCACGCCAGCCCGCGCGCTGGTCGATCGTGCCGGTGACATCCCAGCCGCTGCCATAGGGCTGCGTGTCGGTGATGTCGCGCACCTCGGCAAATTCGCCCGCGCGGGATGCCTCATCGCGGGCCGCGATGGCGCAGGCATCCACGGCGGCTCCCTCATCGGCATAGCTGACGCCATAGTCGTCACCATAGCCGTCGCCATCATCGCGCCCGTCGGGTGCGCGGCCGCCATAATCGCGCCGATCATCCCGGGGATAACCGCCATTGTCGGCCCGGGGATCGTCATAGCGCGGGTCGTCATAGCGCGGGTCGTAACGCCGCTCGTCGTCGCGCCGGACCGTGCCCTTATTCTGTGCGGCGGAGGCCACGGCTGCTAGGATGCCGACGCCAAGCAGCACGCCGAACACCGCACCGGCATCCACGCGATCATGATGGCGAGGGTGCCAGCGGCCATAGCCGCGCGCATCGGCCGGGCTGGCCGACACCAGCAGGAGCGCCACGGCGGCAAGCCCGCCTGCGAGTTTCGATTGCGATGCCATCAAGGCTACCTCCACCCGTGCGCCGACTCCATGGCCGGCAGCGATTGGCCTAGCAGCGCGATGCTGAGCGACGGCTGAATGACGCCCCTCGGCCGCGCCCGACCGGACCTTTCACCGCATCCCGCACCGCGCTCTCGCCCTCGCCCTCGCCCCGGCGGGCACGAAAAACCCCGCCGGCGATGACGCGGGCGGGGTTCTCGATTTTCAGCGCTGTGAACGCGTGAGGCGTGGCTCAGGCTGCTTCCAGCTCGCTCTCGTCCGCGCTCTGGACCGGACCGGAATCCTTGCCCTTGGCGTCGACATCACGGTCGACCAGCTCGATGATCGCGATCGGCGCGGCGTCCGAGGCGCGGATACCGGCCTTGATCACGCGGCAATAGCCACCGGCGCGGTCGGCATAGCGCGTGGCCAGCACGTCGAACAGCTTGGCCAGCTGCGCATCGTCGAGCAGGCGGCTGTGCGCGAGACGACGGTTGGAGAGGCCGCCGCGCTTGGCCAGCGTGATGAGCTTCTCGACATAGGGGCGAAGCTCCTTCGCCTTGGGCACGGTCGTGGTGATCTGCTCATGCTTGATGAGCGCCGCGGCGAGATTGCGGAGAAGCGCGGTGCGGTGACCGCTGGCACGCTGCAACTTACGGCCGGCAATTTTATGACGCATGAGTCTGTCCTTCGTTCGTCAGGGGCCCGTATGAGGTAGCCCGGTCCCGGCGGTGATGGGCAAGGGCCACCGCGCAAAAGCCCTGCGCCATCCCGAGCTTGCGCCGGGATGGCGATGTGGGGTCAGCCGAGCAGTTCCTGCTCGAGCTTCTTGGCGATCTCCTCGATATTCTCCGGCGGCCAGCCGGGGATATCCATGCCGAGGCGCAGACCCATGGACGAGAGCACTTCCTTGATCTCGTTCAGGCTCTTGCGGCCGAAGTTCGGCGTGCGGAGCATTTCGGCCTCGGTCTTGAGGACGAGGTCGCCAATA
>Ga0182736_1001021_pt1 | contig 31783 bp, 24 predicted proteins | sample eDN5th30CKraftBY_FD_128882 | JGI IMG/M metagenome (GOLD analysis project Ga0182736, IMG submission 128882) | Enriched backyard soil microbial communities from Emeryville, California, USA - eDNA 5th pass 30_C Kraft BY (version 2) (version 2) | ecosystem: Environmental > Terrestrial > Soil >...
GATCGCGGGCGTGGTGCTGTGGGCGCCGTGGACGCGGCTGCCGGACGATCGGCTCGTCATCGACTTCCTCGCGGTGGGCCAGGGGGACTCGACGCTGGTGAAGTTCCCCGACGGCACGCGGATGCTCATCGACGCCGGCGGCGATCTGCGCGGCGAGAGGGACGTGGCCCGGCGGGTGCTGCTCCCCCAGCTCGCGGCGCGGGGGGTGTCGCGGCTGGACGTCGTCGCGATCAGCCACCTCCACCCGGACCACGTGGGCTCGATTCCGACGCTCCTCGACACGCTGCCGGTGGGTGCGCTGTGGACCAGCGGGCGGCCGCTGGAGGGCAGGCTGGGGGCGCCGATCGCCGAACGGATCGCCGCGCTGGGGATCCCCCGGCGCGTCCTCTCGCGCGGCAGCCCGCCCATCGAGATCGGCGGCGCGCGCATCGAGATCCTGGGTCCGCCGGATCGCGACGGGCTCAAGGACGAGCCGCTCTTCGGCGCCAACGACGGCTCCCTCGTCCTGCGCATCGTGCACGGAGACGTGGCGATCCTCCTGCCGGGCGACGTGGAGCAGGAAGCGGAAGCGGCGCTCCTCGCATCCGGCGTGGCGCTCGACGCGGCGCTGATCAAGGCGCCGCACCACGGCTCGAGCACCAGCTCGACGCAGGCGTTTCTCGAGAGGGTCGCGCCGCACCACGTGGTGTTCTGCGTGGGACGGCGCAACACATTCGGCTTTCCGCGAGAGAACGTCGTAGAGCGCTACGAGAAGATCGGGTGCCGCCTGCACCGAACGGATCGCGGCCCGGTACGCTTCGCCAGCGACGGCAGGAGCCTCACGCTGCTGGAGGAGTGAGCTACTTGGGCTCGCCGAGCCTCTCGCGCAGCGCCGCCAGGAGCTCCCGGTGGTTGCGCCAGAGGGACGTAAACACCACCGGTCCCCGCGTGGTGGACACCAGGTAGATGGTCAGCCCCGGCATGAAGGGCCGGATCTCCACCCGCTTCACCGCGTTCCACCGGCAGCTCATTCGGCGGAAGAAGGTGCGCATCTTGATCCCGTCGTCGCGGGTCTGGATCTCGGCGGACAGGTGCCCCACCAGGAGCGAGCCGAAGAGGGCCGTCATCGCCAGCGCGGAGAGGAAGGTCCCCCACCCGATCCCCGGGGTACGGCTGACCAGCATCAGCGTCCCGAGCCAGACCGCCAGCCCGAAGATCGACGATCCTCGCAGCAAGGTCCCCGGCCGGGCGATCAAGGTGCGTCCCGCCTCCATTCCCCCATGATGGCAACGAATCGCTCGGAGTCCAAACGTCCTGAAGTGGATCCCCCGGGCGCCTCGTGAGAGGTTGCCCGGGATGCGTCGCCTGGCCGTGCTGCTACTCGTCCTCCTGCCCCTCGCTGCCCGGGCGGAGGCGGTGATCCGCATCGCCATCGGCGAGCGGCTCCCGGCGGTGGAGATCCGCGGCGAGGGGATGCGCTTGCGGGACCTCGGCGGCGAGGGCGGCTACCGCCCCGTCGGAGGGAACGTGCTACGGCTTCGGGCCACGGCGGGGGGCATCCTCGTGGAGCCCATGCCGGGCGCCCCGTCCATCGGCCAGAAGACCGATGGCGCCCCGGACGCGGGCCCGCTCGTCGTCGGGGGCGACGCGCCGTCGGTGAAGATCCGGGCCGAGGGTCCGCTCACGGTGGGCGACAAGACGGTCCGCGGCTCGGTGGAGGTGGACGCCCTCGAGGGCGCCCTCGTCGCGATCAACGAGATCCCGATGGAGGCCTACCTGGCGGCCGTCCTCGGGAGCGAGATGCCGCCCTCCTTCCCGCCCGAGGCCCTCAAGGCCCAGGCGGTCGCCGCCCGCACGTACGCCATCGGCAAGAAGATCGCCGCGGAGGGGGCACCCTATCACCTGGGGGCTTCGGTGCTCTCACAGGTTTACGGGGGCGTGAACCGCGAGGATCCCCGCACCCTCGACGCGGTCCGGTCCACGGAGGGCGAGGTGCTCGTCTACGAGCACGCGCCCATCGAGGCCTACTTCTTCGCGTCGTGCGGCGGCCGCACCGAGTCGGGCCTCGCCGCCCTCTCCCGGGACCTGCCCTACCTCCCCGCGCACGCGTGCCCCGAGCGCCCGGACACTCCCGGCGCGAGGTGGAGCCTCCAGCTCGACGCCGCGGAGCTCGGCCGCCGCCTGGGCGAGGCGGCGCCGACCGAGGTGAAGATCGCGTCGCGCACCGCCACCGGCCGCGCGCAGGCCGTCTCCCTCGAGACGCCACGCGGCCCGCGCCGGATCGACGCCGTGACCTTCCGACGCAAGCTCGGCTACGGCGAGCTGAAGAGCCTCTCGTTCGAGGTGGAGCGCCGCGGCGGCGCGTTCCGCTTCGTGGGAAAGGGCAACGGCCACGCCGCCGGCATGTGCCAGTGGGGCGCCGCCGCCGCCGCGAACGACGGCTGGGACTATCGCCGCATCCTCGCCCACTACTACCCGGGCACCGAGCTCCGGCGGATGTACTGATCGGGCGAGCCGGCTTTGGCGGCGTCGCTGCCGGCTCGGTCCGGATTCGCGGCGGCGAAAGGCGGAAGGCGCCCCCTCCCCTCCCGCGTTGCGGTTAGAGTCCGCCGCCTGTTTCCCATGAAGACCGCCGCCTTCGACTTCCACCTGCCCGAGAGGCTGATCGCCCAGACGCCGATCGCGCGCCGGGACGCCTCCCGCCTCCTCGTGCTCCCGCGGCGCGAGGGCGCGCCCGTCCACGCCTCGTTTCGCGACCTCGTGCAGCACCTTCGCGCGGGCGATCTCCTCGTCCTCAACGATGCCAAGGTGATCCCCGCGCGGCTTCGCGGCGCGAAGGAGGGCTCGGGCGGCCGCGTCGAACTCCTCCTCTGCGACCCCCTCGCGCCCCGTGACGGCCGTGCCGTCTGGCGCTGCATGGCGGGGGCCTCCAAGCCGTTGCGGGCCGGCGGCCGGATCCGTCTCGGCGAGGGAGACTCCGTCCTCGGCGCCGAGGTCGTCGCCGTGGGCGAGGGAGGCTTCGTCGACGTGGCCTTCGACGAGGCGCCCGATCGGATCCTCGATCGCGTGGAGCGGATCGGCGAGCTGCCGCTGCCGCCCTACATGCGCCGCGAGGCCGACGAGACCGATCGCGAGCGCTACCAGACCATCTACGCCCGCGTGCCCGGCGCGGTGGCCGCCCCCACCGCGGGCCTCCACTTCACGGACGAAGTCTTCGCCTCCCTGCGCGAGCGCGGCGTGGAGACGGCCCGGGTGACGCTGCACGTGGGGCCGGGCACCTTCCTCCCGGTGCGGGCCGACGACGTCGCCGATCACCGCATGCACGCGGAGCGCTACGAGGTCCCGGCCGAGACCGCCGCCGCGGTGGAGCGCACCCGCGCAAGCGGCCGCCGGGTGATCGCGGTGGGGACCACGGCGCTGCGAACCCTGGAGTCGGCGGCGGACGAGAGCGGCGCGCTGCGGATCGGCGCCGGCGTCTCCGAGCTCTTCGTGAAGCCTGGTTTCACTTTCCGCGCGGTGGACGGGCTCCTCACCAACTTCCACCTCCCCCGCTCCACGCTGGTGATGCTCGTGGCCGCCCTCGCCGGCCGCGAGCGCCTGCTCGCCGCCTACGCCGAGGCGGTGGAGCGGGAGTACCGCTTCTACTCCTACGGCGACGCGATGCTGGTGATCTGACGTGGCGCTGACCTTCGAGCTCCTGAAGACCGATCCCGAGAGCGCGGCCCGCCGCGGCCGCCTCACCCTGCCCCACGGCGTGGTGGAGACGCCGATCTTCATGCCGGTGGGCACGGCCGCGAGCGTGAAGGCGATCGCGCCCGACGATCTCGAGCGCATCGGCGCCCAGATCGTCCTCGCGAACACCTACCACCTCTACCTGCGGCCGGGGCCGGAGCTGGTGCAGCGCCACGGCGGCCTCCACGGCTTCATGTCGTGGCCCAGGCCCGTGCTCACCGACTCGGGGGGCTTCCAGGTCTACTCGCTGGCGAAGGCCCGCACGATCTCCGAGGACGGCGTCGTCTTCCGCTCGCACCTCGACGGCAGCAAGAAGCTCCTCACCCCGGAGAGCTCGATCCGGATCCAGCAGGCGCTGGGCGCCGACGTGATCATGGCGTTCGACGAGTGCCCGCCCGCCGGCAGCGATCGGTCGTACTTCGAGGCGTCCCTCGCGCGCACCACCCGCTGGGAGGCGCGGTGCAAGGAGGCGTGGGATTCGAGCGGACCGTCGAGCCTCTTCGGCATCGTGCAGGGCGGCCTGCACCCCGACCTGCGCCGCCGCCACGCCGAGGAGATCGGCGCCCTCGATCTGCCGGGCTACGCGCTGGGCGGCTACAGCGTCGGCGAGGCGATCCCCGCCATGTACGAGAGCGTGGCGACGTCGGCGCCGCTGCTCCCCGCGGGCAAGCCGCGCTACCTCATGGGCGTGGGCACCCCCGAGGATCTGGTGACATGCGTAGGCCTGGGCATCGACATGTTCGACTGCGTGCTGCCCACCCGCACCGCCCGCAACGCGCGCCTCTACACGAGCGAGGGCGTCGTCAACATCAAGAACGCCCGCTGGGCGGACGATCCCTCGCCCCTCGATCCCGCCTGCGCCTGCTACACGTGCAGGACCTTCTCGAGGGCGTACCTGCGCCACCTGTACGCGGCGCAGGAGCTCCTCGCCTACCGCCTCAACTCGATCCACAACCTCGCCTTCTTCCTCGACCTCATGGCGAAGGCGCGCCAGGCGATCGAGGAAGGGCGGTACGCCGCTTGGTCCCGGGCGTGGCTCGAGGAGCGGCGGCTGCGCGCGAAGGACGCGGGCGCTACCTGACCCAGCGCGGCGCCCCGTTCCGCTTGGCGGCGCGCTGGAGGGCCGCAGCGACCCAGGGCTCCGGCGGCGCCGCGATCGCGTGCCCGACGCCGTTCTCCCAGAGGTCGCCGGTGCCGAACAACGCGTCCGATGGGAGCGCGGCGCCTTCGAAGTCGAGCACCTCGAGGCCGTCGAGGCACGACGTGTCCCGTGACGCGGTCGGACCCTGGAGGAAGTCGGCGACCAGTTTAAAACCGCACGTGCCCATCCCGACGTCGGCGTGCCCCTCCATGATGGAGCCGTGGCCTCCCCAAGGCACCTCGAGGAAGGTCTGGTTCTGCCGCGAGAACGCCTCACGCATGTCCGCGACGTCGGCGATCGGCGTACGGGTGTCGAGGGTCCCGTTGAGCATGAGCACCGGCGTCGACGAGTCGGCCCACCGGTAGAGCTCCGCGGGCGTCTCGTGGACCGGCACGTTCCACGCCTCGTGCATGTCGACGATCGAGTAGGAGTACCCGGGAGCGACGACCAGGTCGTCGAGCTCCGCGAGGAGCTCCGCCGGCGTGAGGTCGCGCCAGAACTCGGAAAAGACGATGTGGCGGTAGAGGAAATCCGAGTAGGGCGCCGAGGGCGCGAGGGCGAAGCCGGCGCCGGGAACCACCTGCTCCAAGAGGAAGCGCACCGCTGCCGCGTCCTCCTGCGTGCAGCGATCCAGCCGGTAGACGCTCGCCATCGCGGCGGGGACCAGGCGCCGGTCGTCGAGCATCGGGGCGATCACCATGGAGAGCGCTTCACGCCCGAAGCGAGGCGCGAAGGCCGGGCAATGGCCATCTGCGAGCCTGGCTTGAAGATCGGCGAGCTTCTCCCAAGGCTCGGAGGAGAGCCGGGCGCTGCAGAACGCATCCTGCCCGCAGGCGTCGAACACGGTCTTCGCGACGCCGTCGATCCCTCGGTCCATGTGCAGACTGCAGCCGCCCGCCGGGCAGATCGAGTCGAAGACGACGCCGTCCGGCTGGTCGGGGAAGAGCGTGAGGTAGCGGTTCAGCAGGAACGTGCCGTACGAAGTTCCATAGAGGAAGACCTTCTCGTCTTCGCCCCGGACCGCATCGATCGCCTTCCCGATGTCGAGCGCGGCGTCCGTCGTCGAGAAGAAGCGGAGGTCGTCGCCATATCGCTCGACGATCTCCTCCTTGCAGGCGGGGCTCGTGTCCCTGCCCTCCTCGCCCTCGCACACGAGCGGCGTCGAGTGTCCCGTCCCCCGGTAGTCGGGGATGTACACGTCGAACCCGAGCTGGTTGAAGAAGGCCGCGAACGGTACGAAGGATTCACCTGCGAACCCGGGTCCGCCCTCGAGCAACCAGAGCTGGCCCTTCGTCGCGGCGGGCGACGCGGCGACCCTGCGCAGGAAGAAGGAGATGCGCTCGCTCGAAGAGTCGGACCAGTCGAGGGGAACCTCGACCTCGGCGCACTCGTGCTGGACGCCTTGATACGAGCACTGGGTCCACTCGATCGGCCCGAGGGAAGGAACGTCCCCGCCGCCGCCGCTGCCTCCACCGCCACTGCCACCACTGCCGCCGTCGCCCTTCCCGCCGGCGCCACCGTCCCCGCCTCCCGGCGAGTCGACGTCACCGCATCCGGTTGCGAGGCAGAGCGCCAACACCGCCCAACCGAGTCCTCGGACCATTCCCGACATGCCGCTCCTCCGCTCGAAACGAAGCGCGAGAGGAGCGGCGGGAGATCCGCCGCGCCAGGCGCTTCCGCATCAGGAGAGCAGGCAGACACTCCATGTGCCAAGGGGTGACCCAAAATCCGAACCGGGATCGCCGGCGGTCTCGAAATTTCGAACGGGAGACGACGTCCGCAGGAGCGGAGGTGCCGTACCTACCAGCCGCGACGGAGGGCGGTGGCCTTCTCCTTCGCGCGCTCGAAGGCGGCGACGGCCTCGGGATCCGGCGGTGCGGAGAGCGCGCGCGCGCTCACGTTCTCCCAGAGGTTCGAGGTGCCGAAGACGTTGGACGACGGCAGGGACGAACCCTCGAAGTCCAGCTTGTCGAGGCCCGCGAGGCAGCTGGTGTCCACCGCCGCCGTCGGATCGTCGAGGAACCCGGCGACCATGTGGAAGCCGCAGGTCCCCATCCCGTCCCGGCTCCTGCCCTCGTAGAGGCTGCCGTGGGCGCCGAAAGGCACCTCCACGTACTTCTGCCCAGGCCGCCGGAACGCGGTGCGGATCCCCGCGCGATCGAGATCCCAGTCGGGCGTCTGCGCGTCGAGGGTGCCGTTGAGGAGCAGCACCGGCATGGAGACGTCCGCCCAGGAGTAGAGCTCGGCGGGGGTCTCGTAGAACGGCATCAGCCAGTCCTCGCGCATCGCGGCGAGGGAGTAGCCGTAGCCCGGCGCCACCACGAGCTCCTGCACCTCCGCCTTCAGATCCTCCGGCGTGAGGCCGGGTTCCCAGAACTCGGACAGGAGGATCGCCTGGTACAGGAAGTCCGAGTGCGGCGCGTCGTCAGAAAGATCGAATGCGCCGGGGGCCAGCTCCTTGAGGAGGGTCTTCACCGCCGCCGCGTCCTCCGCCGTGCAGCGATCGAGGCGGTAGGCGCTGGCGAGGGCGAGCGGCACCAGGTGCCGGTTGTCCACGGTCGACGCCATGATCGTCGACAGCGCCTGCGCGCCGTAGCGTCCGGCGAACGCGCTGCAGTGGCCGGAGGAGAGCCGCTGCTGCAGATCGGTGAGCTTCGCCCACGGATCGCTCGAGAGCCGCGCCCTGCACGAGGCGTCCTGGCCGCAGGCGTCGAACACGCGCTTGGCGACGAGGTTCAGGTTGAGGTCCTGGTGGATGTTGCAGCCCGTCGCCGGGCAGATCCCGTCGAGGATCGCGCCGTCGGCCTGGCTCGGGAAGAGCGTGAGGTAGCGGTTCCCGAGGAACGTCCCGTAGGAGTTCCCGTAGACGAAGACCTTCTCGCCCGGCGCGCGGATGGCCTCGATCGTCTTGCCGATGTCGGTGGCCGCGTCGGTGGTGGAGAAGAACCGCAGGCCCTCGTGGTAGCGATCCCAGAGCTCGTCGATGCAGTCGAGGGACGGCTGCTTGCCTTCCTCACCCGCGCACACCAGCGGCGTGGACCTGCCGACGCCGCGGTAGTCGGGCATGTAGACGTCCCAGCCGAGCTCCGCGAAGTACGGGGCCACGGTGAGGTACTGCTCGCCGCCATAGCCGGGGCCGCCGACGAAGAGCCAGAGCTGCCCCAGCGGGGCGTCCGTCCGCGCGTCCATCCGGCGCACGAAGAAGGAGATGCGCTGGCTGTCCGCGTCGGTCCAGTCGAGGGGCACGTCGACGGTCGCGCAGGCGAGACGCTGGCGCCCTTCCGTGCAGTCGGCCCAGTCCACCGCGCCGATCGTTGCGTCCTTGCGGGGGGTCGAGCCGCCGCCGGGCGCCCCGGCGGAACCGCTCTCGCCGCAGGCGGCGGCCAGGGTCAGGGCCGCGAGTGCGGCGAACGGCAGGTGCTTCCGGGGTACCGCGTACATCCACTGACTCCTTCGATCGCGCGGGGGATCGCGCGTCGATCGCCGCGAGAAGAACCCCGCGGCCCGATTTGCGCAAGTTCGGTCCGACGAAACGCCGGCGCTTCGCGCCGCTACCCGGGCGGGCGAGCGCCGCTACCTCGTCGCGTCGCCGTAGAAGACCTCGTCGTAGGGGCACGACACGTCGGTCTCCTTCGGCTCCGGGTAGCGGTAGGGCTCGCCCCGGTAGTTCCGGAAGGTCGTGGCGTCCGCGCCGAACTCCACCGCGTACGACGGCGACAGCGTCACCTTCCCGCCGCCGCCCGGGAGATCCACGGCGAGGTGCGGGATCGCCAGGCCCGTGGTCCACCCGCGCATCTTCTCCAGGATGTCGACGCCGGTCCGGATCGGGGTCCGCAGATGCTCGAGGCCCTCCGCCACATCCATCTGGTGGAGGTAGTACGGGCGCACCCGGTGCTCGAGCAGGCGGTGCGAGAGGTCGGTGAGGATGCGCGCGTCGGAGTTGATCCGCCGCATGAGCACCGCCTGGTTCTCCACCGGCACGCCTCGATCGATGAGCCGCTCGCACGCGGCGCCGGCGTCCGGCGTGACCTCCTTCGGGTGGTTGAAGTGGGTCACCACGAACAGGGGTGCGTGGCGGCGCAGCACGGCCGCGAGCTCGTCGTCCACCCGCATCGGGGTGCACACGGGCACCCGGGTGCCGATCCGGATCATCTGCACGTGGGGCACGGCGCGGATCGCGGAGAGCAGCTCGTCGAGCCTCGCCGTGGAGAGGAGGAAGGGATCGCCCCCCGACACGAGGACGTCGCGCACCTCGGGGTGCCGGTGGAGCCACTCCACCGCCTCGAGGAGGGCCCGGCGATCGATGTCCGTGTCCGGCGCGCCCGTGATGCGGCGGCGGGTGCAGTGCCGGCAGTAGACCGAGCATCGATCGAGGGCCAGGAGCAGCACCCGGTCCGGATACTTGTGGACGATGCTGGTGACGGGCCGGTGCAGATCCTCGCCGAGGGGATCGGCGAGCTCGCCAGGAGAGAGGTCCGCCTCCGCCGAGACCGGGATGGACTGCCGCCGCACCGGGCAGTGCGGGTGCGAGGGGTCGATCAGCGTCAGGTAATACGGCGTGATCGCCAGCCGGAAGATCTTCTCGGTGCGGCGCACGCCCTCCCGCTCGTCCTCCGTGAGGTCGACGTAGCGCTCGAGAACTTCCAGCGTGCGGACGGAGTGTCGCGCCTGCCAGCGCCAGTCGTTCCACTCCGCCTCGCCGACACCCGGGAACAGGTCGCGCCAGGGGCGCGGGGCGGCGTGCCCGCGGGGCGGCGTCGTGCGCGGGGGCGGCCTCGCCTCCCGCGCCGCGGGCGTGACCCGCAGCGGAACCGTCGGCGAGGGGGATTTGGCAGAACTCAACGACCTTCTCCTGCCCCCGCGGGCAGACGCGAGGCGGGCCTCCTATAACACGGGGATGCGCCCTTGACCGATGGGGCGTCCTTCCGTAGCTTGCGCCCCTTCGTAGCCCCAGATGCGCCGAGGAGGAACGACGACATGAGCATCACCGCAAACGGGCCGGGAGCCGACGCCCCCATCGTCCAGCTCACGAAGCCCAAGTTCCGCCAGACCTGCGTCGACACCAAGGCCGGCAGCGGCGATCCGCAGCCCGTGCAGCACATCCGCGACCGCTTCCCCACCGGCGGCCGCGGCCGCGCGTGGGTCGAGACGCCCGCCGAAGACTGGAACGACTGGCAGTGGCAGCAGCGCAACCGCGTCACCGGCCTCGAGATGCTGGAGAAGGTGATCGACGTCACCCCGGCGGAGCGCAGCGCCTTCGAGCAGTCCCACGCCATGTTCCACATGGGCATCACGCCGTACTACGCGGCGCTGATGGAGCCGGGGAACCCGAACTGCCCCATCCGCCTGCAGAGCGTGCCGCAGCAGGGCGAGCTCCTCGTGCTCCCCACCGACCTCGAGGATCCCCTCGCGGAGGAGCGGGACATGCCGGTGCCGGGCATCACCCACCGGTATCCGGACCGCGTGCTCTTCTACACGACGCACAACTGCCCCGTGTACTGCCGCCACTGCACCCGCAAGCGGAAGGTGTCGGATCCCTCCACCGCCGCGGCGAAGAAGCAGCTCGAGGACGGCCTCGCGTACATCGCGGCGCACCCCGAGATCCGTGACATCGTCATCTCGGGCGGCGACCCGCTGTCGCTGTCGGACGATCGCCTCGACTACATCCTCGGCCGGCTGCGGGACATCCCGCACGTCGAGATGTTCCGCCTGGGCACGCGCAACCTCGTCACCCTTCCCCAGCGCGTCACCGACGACTTCGCGAACATGCTGCGCAAGCACCAGCCGGTGTTCGTGAACACGCACTTCAACCACCCCAAGGAATGCACCGCCGAGGCCTTCGAGGCGTGCCGCAAGCTCGCCGACGCGGGCTGCGTGCTGGGCAACCAGATGGTGCTCCTCAAGGGCGTGAACGACGATCCGAAGATCGTGAAGGAGCTGAACCACAAGCTCCTGATGATGCGGGTGCGCCCCTACTACATCTACCAGTGCGATCTCTCGCAGGGCATCTCGCACTTCCGCACGCCGATCGAGAAGGGCCTCGAGATCATCGAGGCGCTGCGCGGCCACACCTCCGGCCTCGCCGTGCCGCACTTCGTGGTCGACGCGCCGGGCGGCGGCGGCAAGATCCCCCTGCTCCCCGAGTACATGGTGAAGCGCGAGGGCAAGAAGGTCACCCTGCGCAACTTCGAGCACAAGCAGTTCGTGTACGAAGAGCCCTGACCCGATCTCCGGATCGAGGTGAGACCGAGAGGCCGCCCGGCGGAAACGCCCGGCGGCCTCTTCATTTTCCAGGCTGCGCCACGACCGACCATCACTCGGGTCTCGAGCCGCCGGCGTCCGTTTCCTCCGCCATGGGAGGCTGCCGAATCTTTGTCGGCCAACGAACAGTGCTTTAGGCTCCCACCGACAGCACGCCGTTCACCAGGAGGGCCAGAACCGATGACTTCTTCGACGAGCCGAGCCAGCGCGAATCATGCCTCCGACCGGACGGTTCTTGGCCGGTGGGTCCGGGTGCTGCCCTCGATGCCGCTCGTGGCCGTCCTGGCACTCGCCGGCGCCTTCGGTCTCCCCGGATGTGGAGGCGAGGACGACCGCCCCGAAGTCGAGGACGACCGCCGCAAGAAGGATCCGGGCGCGCAGCCGGGAAACCCCGAGGGTCAGCTCGTCGTCGACATCTACAACTGGCTCTCGTCGGCCTACACCTATCTGACCGACCGCCGCACGTGTTCAGGGCTGATCGAGAACTACACGGGCGACACCTTCGTCTGGGTCGGCGACGAGGCGAAGTCCGAGGACACCTGGGTCAACAACCCCACCCGAAAGATCCCGGCGTGGCCCGGAAACTTCGAGGGCGGCCTGGCGTACTGGACCACGAAGGGCGGCTGGCTGCGGGGTTGCTGGAACATCGTGAACTACAAGGGTCCGCGCGGCACGGTGCGCGTCGGGTTGTCGGATCCCTGGAGCGGCTCCAACAATTACGAGTGCGAGGTCAAGGGCATCGACGGGAAGCCGGCACCCTTCCGCTGTATCCGGAACTGGACCTATCAAAGCATCTTGAACGGCAACCACCTGCTGGCGACCTACTGCCTGGTCGACGGTTTCGCCGGCGAAGAGGCCTGCAGGGGAGAATAAGCAACACCCGATGACCTGACGACGGCCGCCGTCAGGAGGGAGCGCTGCCGAGGGCCGTGTCGAAGGCCGGCTCACCAGTTCGTCCACGAAGAGCCCTGGCCTTCCTCGTCCGCAGCATGTTCGAGGGCCGCCTGCTCACGCGGGCGGCCCTCTTTTCGTGCGGGCTACCGAGGAATCGCTACCGCTGGACCAGGGTCGGCGTGTCTCGCATGGCGTCGGTGAGCCCAGATCCCAGCTGGCCGAACGAGTTCTCCCCCCAGCAGTAGGCGACCCCTCCGACGGAGATCCCGCAGGTGTTCCAGAAGCTCGAGGCGATCGAGGAGAACCCGATCCCGCCGGACACCTGGACGGGAACGTCGGAGTCCCCCCCTGTCCGGCCGAGCTGTCCGAAATCGTTGTCGCCCGAGCACCACACCTCGCCGCCCTGGGTGCGCGCGCACATGTACCAATCGCCGCCCGCGTAGTCGGTGAAGACCTTGCCGCCCGCGAGGACCGGCGTCGGTGTGTTCACCGAAAACTCAGTCGTCGGACCGATCCCGAGCTGCCCCTTGTAAGGGTCGCCCCAGCAATACGGAACCCCGCCCTTGGTCGCGCAGCTGGAGTTCCTCCCCACGCCGTAGGCTTCCACGGTGCTCCCCGGGAACACCTCGACGGGCCGGGGCGAGTTCAGCCTGTTACCGTTCCCGAGCGCGCCGTGGTAGTTGTCTCCCCAACAGAACAGACGACCGTCGGCGGTCGTCCCGCAGGTGTGAGTGCCACCGCTCTTGATCGAGACAAGGTCAAGTGGGGCGCCCCCAGCCGGCGGCGACACGGGGACCGGAACCGGGCTCGGTTCGGTCGAGCCGTTGCCAAGCCGGTAGTTCAAGTTGTGTCCCCAACAATACGGATGCCCCTGGGAGTCGAGCACGCAGCCTCTCGCGAAGGAAGAGGACACGACCTCGTAGGGACCGTCGCTGACCAGGACGGGCGTCGAGGACTGCGTGACGGAGGCGCCGAGGACGGGGGCGGCCTCTCCCGCTCCCCAGCAAAAAACCTTCCTCTCTCCGAAAGTGACGCCGCACACATGGTTGGTGCCGGCGTCGAGGGATCGGAAGGTGAGGCCGGGGGCTGCTCGCACCGGGGAGGGACGGTCCACCTTCGTTCCGTCTCCGAGCTGGCCTCCTTGGTTCTGGCCCCAGCACCAGGCCACACCGGCGCCGTCCAGGTAGCAGGTGAACCGTGACCCGAGGGTGAACGAGGGCTCGAGCCTGCTCACGACGAGGGTGACCTGGTCCTGGTGGCCGTCGACCTGCGCCGTGATCGTCGTCGTCCCGGTCTCCACCGCGAGGACCTCACCCGCCGTGTTCACCGTCGCGACGGTTGGGGCCGACGAGGTCCACGTGGGGGTCCGCGCCAACGTCCGCCCGGCCGCGTCCACCACCACCGCCTCGAGCCCCAGCGCCTCGCCCACGAAGAAGCTGCGGGGCGCGCCGTGGATCGTGACCCCGGCCGCGACCGCGGGCGTCACCGTCACCTCCGCCTCCGCCGTCATCCCTTCGAACGTCGCCGAGATGGTGGCGGCACCGGGACCGTGGGCCGAGACGAGGCCCGCTTCGTCCACCGTCGCCACCGACGGGTCGGAGGACGCCCACCCTACGACGAGCGGCACCGAACGATTGTCGTCCGCGTCGACGACCCAGGCGATCAGCGTAGCCTCGTCGCGCTCGGCGAGGGAAAGGGACGCCGGCGTGATCTCGGCCCGGAGGACCGGGTCCTCCCCGCCACCGCCTCCTCCTCCGCCCTCACCCGCCGTGCCGCCCGCGCCACCGGCTCGCTTGCCGCCGCCGGTTCCGCAGGCCGACGCGACGGCGAGGAGCGCCGCAAGCGCGACCGCCGATGCCCTCCAGGGCGGCGAGAGACGAGCAACTGGACTCCCCTGACGAATCGCCATGTGTCGACCCCTTCTCCGTTCCCGAAGGCGACCCAAAAATTTACTACGAGTGAAACTCAGAGTCCACCCGGACCGCGAGCCGCCGGAGTCCGGAGGAGCGCATCGAAAGCGGCGGCTGCCGGGGAAGGCGTTCGCCCGGGAATGGAGAGCATCCGGATTGGCCTGCGGATCCGAATCCCCGCCAGGGGGATGATGCGGAGGCGTCCGAGCGCGACCTGATCCTCGGCGGCGGAGCGGGAGACGAAGGAGGCGCCCAGCCCCGCGGCGACGGCTTGCTTGATCGCCTCCGTGCTGCCGATCTCCATCGTCTGCCGCAGCACCACTCCGTGACTTCCAAGGGCCGACCGCACCACCTCCCTGGTTCCCGATCCCTCCTCCCGCAGCAACACCAGCGTCTCTCCGAGGTCGGCGGGGGAGATCGACCGCCTCCGCTTCGAGAAGGCATGGCCCGCGCCCACCACGAGGACGAGCTCGTCGGTACGCCACGCCTCGGCGCGCAGCCGCGGATCGTCGACGGGGCCCTCCACCAGCGCGACGTCGATCTCGCGCTCGATGGTCAGGCGCGCGATCGACGCCGTGTTGGCGCTCACGAGCTTCAGCTCCACCCGCGGATGCGCTCCGCGGAAACGGGCGAGGAAAGGAGGGATGATCCACGTCGCGATCGTCGTGCTCGCGCCAACGCGGAGGGTGCCCGCCGAGATCCCCGCGATGGCGGCGAGGGCCTCCTCCGCCTCCCGCTCCGACGCGAAGATCGCGCGGGCATGGACGAGGAGCGCGGCGCCCGCGTCGGTGGGAACGACGGGCCCCGGGGCGCGCTCGAGCAGCGGCAGGCCGACCTGCGCCTCGAGCTCCTTCACGCCCTTCGACACCGCGGGCTGGCCGACGCGCAGGGCCTCCGCCGCCCGCGAGAAGCTCCCGCGCTCGGCCACCGTGGCGAAGAGGCGCAGCAGGTGAAGGTTCATATCTATTCCTTTCTTGAATTTTCGCTATTCGTATTATGCCTTGGACGCATAGGCGGGACACGTCTAGTTTCCTGCCGTCCGCGCCAATCCCAGCGCGGCCGGGCGCCCCCGCGGCGCGAGCCCACGGCGATGTCGCTACCTTTCCCCCAGTCTCTCGAACTCCGCGGTGAACGAGCCGGCTCACTCCTGCCCGGTGTCGGCCTCTGCGTCGCGATCGCCTCCGTCTCCTTCGGCCTCCAGTGGGCCGAGGTCCGCTGGCTGGGTCATCCGCTGGTGGAGGGCCTGGTCGCCGCCATCCTGATCGGCGCGGCGGTCCGCTCCACCGTCCGGCTCCCGGATCGCCTCCAGGCCGGGATCGACTTCTCGGCGAAGCAGGTGATGGAGCTCGCCATCGTGCTGCTGGGCGCCTCCGTCGAACTGCCGCTCCTCCTGCAGGCGGGCCCTGCCCTCGCCGTCGGCATCGCGGCCGTCGTCGTCTTCGGGATCCTCTCGGGCACCTTCATCGGACGCGCCCTCGGCCTCGAGCCCAAGCACGCGCTCCTCGTCGCGTGCGGCAACGCCATCTGTGGCAACTCGGCCATCGCGGCGATCGCCCCCGCCATTGGCGCCAAGAAGGAACACGTGGCGTCGGCCATCGCCTTCACCGCTGTCCTGGGCGTGGTGGTGGTGGTTGGCCTTCCGCTCCTCGCGCCGGTGCTCGGTCTGGGTGACTACGAGTACGGCGTCCTCGCCGGCCTCACCGTGTACGCCGTGCCCCAGGTCCTGGCGGCGGCGTTCCCCGTGAGCGCCCTGAGCGGCGAGGTGGGCACGCTCGTCAAGCTCGTGCGCGTGCTCCTCCTCGGCCCCGTGGTCCTCGTGCTCACCCTGCTCCACCGCGAGAGGGCGAGCGCCGGCACGCGTCTCCCGCTCGGCAAGATGGTGCCGTGGTTCATCGTCGGCTTCGTCGTGCTCGCGGTCCTCCGGTCGGCAGGCACGATCTCCGCCGGCGTCGCCGGCCCCATGCGCGAGGCGTCAGCCGCGCTCACCCTGGCCGCCATGGCGGGCCTCGGTCTCAGCGTGGACGTTCGCAGCCTGCGAGCCGTCGGTAGGCCCGTCGTGCTCACCGTCGCCTTGTCGCTCGCCGTCCTTCTCGCCGCGAGCCTGGGCCTGATCCGCCTTCTGGCCATCACCGCCTGAAGCGGCGACCATGGCCTTCCTCCGGGTGCCCCTTTCGGCCGAGTGCCGGGCGTCCGGGTCCCCAGCCGGGAAACGAGGCCCCTCCGCGGAGACGGTCAAGGAAGGCCTGAGATCGAATCAGGCCTCCCCCCCCGCCTGGCGTGCCTACCACTGCACGAGAGTCGGCGTGTCGGCATATAGGTTCGACGTGCCGATGCCGAGCTGGCCCCAGAAGTTGAATCCCCAGCAGTAGACGGCGCCGGTGTCGGTGATCCCGCACGTGTGGTCGACGCGGGCGAAGATCGACGTGAAGGTCAGGTTGCCGGACACGGCGACGGGTGTGTTGCTGTTTCCGCCTGGTCGTCCGAGCTGACCGACGAGGTTCCTGCCCCAGCACCACGCCGCGCCAGCTGCGTCGAGCGCGCACATGTGGCTGGTCCCTCCGGCGAACGTGGTGTACGCCGCGCCGCCGGAGGCGATCGGGGTCGGCACCTGGGGGCTGGTGAAAGCACCGTGGCCGACCTGCCCCTCGCTCCCGGCACCCCAACAGTACGAGGTGCCACCCGTGGTCGCACACGAGGTGCTGTCTCCGACCCCAAACGCATCCACGGCCTGTCCCGGAAAGAGCGGCATGGCGTGCTCGACCCGATCCATGTGTCCGACGCCCACCTGCCCGAGGGCGTTGTACCCCCAGCAATACAGGTGGGATCCTGCGGTCAGACCACAGGCGTGGTACCAGCCTCCCTTCATGTCGACGAACGACAGCGGGGGGGCACCCGGAGGCGCGAGGACGGGGACGAGGACCGCGCTGCTGGCCGTCGTGGATCCATTCCCGAACTCGTATTCGGACGAGTTGAACCCCCAACACGACGGCCGCCCCTGGGGGCTCAACGTGCAGTTCGTGCGGTGCATCGACATGAGGAACGAATGGGGACCCGCCGAGACCAGGGCGGGGGACGTCGAATCTCCGACGCCTCCGAGCTGCAAGGAGTAGTCGCTCCCCCAGCAATAGATCTCGTCGGCGTCCGTCAGACCGCAGGTCGTGAACTCACCCGCGGTCAGCGAGCGAAACGTGAGGCCCTGCGCGCTCGCGACAGGGGACTCGCGCTTCACGTACGAGCCGTCGCCGAGCTGGCCGAAATCGTTGGCTCCCCAGCACCAGGCGGCGCCCGCGTCGTCCAGATGGCAGGTGTGCCAGGAGCCCATCGCCAAACGGCTACCCGCGACGGGCGCGAGGACCTCCACCTGCGCCTGGCCCTGCACCCCGTCGACCTGGGCCGTGATCGTCGCGACGCCAGCCGAGAGCGCCGTCAGCGTGCCGCTCGCGTCCACGGTGGCGACGGCCGGGTCCGACGAGGACCAGGTCGGCATCCGCCCTACGAGCACGCGGGCCTGCGAGTCGACCGCGCGCGCGACCAGGGCGAAGGTGTCGCCGACCGAGATCCGCCCCGGCGGGCCGTCGACGTGGACGGCCGACACCACGCCGGGCGTCACGGTCAATTTCACCTCGCCTTCGATCCCGTCGATGGTTGCCGTGATCGTGGCGCTTCCCGCGGCGATAGCGAAGGCCTCGCCCAGGGAGGTGACGTCTACGACCGACGGGTTGGAGGAACGCCACAAGACGGCGGACCCGGTGACCTCCCGATCCTCGGCGTCGAATGCAGTCGCGACCAGCGTGGCATGGGCGAACTCCACCAGCGTCGTCGATGACGAGGTGATCTCCACGCGAACGACAGGGCCAAGCGGATCGCCACCAGTGCCTCCCGTGCCCGTTTCGCCACCGGTGCCGCCCGTCCCCGGGTCGCCGCCGGTGCCGCCCGTCCCCGGGTCGCCGCCGGTGCCGCCTGTCCCCGGATTGCCGCCGGTGCCGCCAGTCCCCGGATTGCCGCCGGTGCCGCCAGTCCCCGGATCGCCGCCGGTGCCGCCCGTCCCCGGATCGCCACCGGTGCCGCCCGTCCCCGGATCGCCGCCGGTGCCGCCCGTCCCCGGATCGCCGCCGGTGCCGCCCGTGCCCACGACACCGCCGCTTCCACCGGTCGCCCCCGGGTCGTCACCACCCGTATCGCAGGCGGAAGCCGCCACAACCGCGAGAACGAGGGCGAGCGCCTTCCCGATCTCCGAACGCCTCCCCGAACGAGCCATCGGTCCAGCCGCCCCACGTCGATCCGGCATCGAAAGTCTCCATCACCAGGAATTGCTACGCGCTGAAACCGATGGAGATATCACATGGAGACGGAGCCCTCGGCGACATCCTGCCGAGCTCCTCGCTCCCCATCGCGCACACGGCACGGGGTCGGGACGAGCCGCGCACGACCCCAGGCTGGAGTCGTCCCACAACACCAGTAGGCTGCACGGCCACGCCAGGGTCCTTAGGCGCGCAGGCGCGGTTGCGTGCGGCCCGGCAGCGCTGCAGAATCCCGGTCAGACAACGACCGGAGTGATCCCATGCTGCGCCACCTGGCTTCACTGGCCTTCCTCGCCGCCGCTGCATGCGGGGGGTCCGGCGGTGGGTCGGAAACAGCGCAGTGCGACCAGCAGCCGGGGCAGGGAGTGTCGCAGCCGTGCTGCCCCGCGCATGGCATCGATGCCTGCGGCGCGAATCTTTTCTGTGCTGCTTTCGATGGACGCGAGCTCGCCACCTGTTATCCCGAACGCAGCCGGCTCGACCGCACGGAATGCACCGAGGACCGCCATTGCTCGAGCGGTTCCTGCAACACCGCCGAGACAAGATGCCGGTCCGCGCCGGGCACCTCCTGCGCTCCCTCGATCGGATGCGCGCCCGACCCGAGGACCGGCGGCGCCTACGCCTGCGTCGCCTCGAGCTCCACCTGCAGGCCCGTGGGCGATGGCTCGTTGGGCAGCACGTGCGCCACAGCGAGTGATTGTGAGAGCGGGGTTTGCACGGACAACCAATGTGCCTTCGGCGGCCGCACGTGTGGAGGGGGCGACGGTACGGGGCCCTGCGCGCGCGATCCCGGCAGCGGCGATTGCATCGCGTGCCGTGTCGGGAGCTTCGATTGCAGAGGCGAGTGCTGGGAGACGTTCTCGGATGTACTCCAGTGCGCGGATGCGTCCGGATGTACGGTGGACGGCGGCGTTACCATCGCTTGCGCCATCGAGAACTGTGACGCCGAGATCTGCGCGCACGAGGCGTGCGCCGAAACCGCTTGCCGCCCAGCGCGCTGCTACTGAGCGATTCAATTCCGATTCATCCGCCCTCTGCAGACGCGGGGTTAGACCGCGCCGCCGCCATCAGAACGCCTCGCCGAAGGTGAAGAAGAGGCCCCACTCGTCGCGGCCGAAGCCGGCGTCGAGGCGCAGCTTGACCAGGCCGTCCGGCGGAATGCCAAAGCGCAGGCCGCCGCCGCCGGAGAGCGCGATGGGGTTGGCGCTCTGGGGCATGCCGTCGACCCACACGCGGCCCGCGTCGGCGAAGGCGGCGCCGGAGACGAAGCGCCAGATCGGGAAGCGCAGCTCGGCGGTGCCGTCCACCGCGTGATCGCCGCGGAAGCGGTTGGTCGAGTAGCCGCGCAGCCGGCCCACGCCGCCCAGCGCGAAGTCGCTCAAGTAGCCGCGGTCGCCGAAGTTGGCGCCGCCCTCGAGGCGCAGCGCGAGAATCCAGTCGGGCGCGCGCAGCGGAACGAAGTGAGAAATCGTTCCACCCACGGTCAACCGCGGGAGCAACTCGCTCCCCTGCTGGACCCACGCGGTGCTCCACGCGGAGAACATCGTTCCCTTGCGCGAGGAGAAGCCGTTGTCGCGGGTGTCCCAGACGAGCTCGAAGCGTGGGCCCCAGTAGGAGCCGGAGACGGCGCCGGCGCGGGGGCCCTCACCCATGAGGATGCGGTCCTCGGTGCCCTCCTTCAGCCACGAGTACTGCGCGTAGAGCCCCGCCTCCCACTTGCGGCCCAGCGGCAGCCGCACGCCGGGGCGCACCTCGACGAGGGTGGGCCGGGTCTCGAAGGCGCCGTCGAGGCTCGTGTCGTTGCCGATGCCGAAGAACTTCGAGCGCCACGTCTCGAACCGGAGGCCCAGGTGCGCCGCCACCGGACCGAATGCACGCCGCCGCTGCACGTCGCCCACGATCTGGAACGTGGTCTGCTCCACGGCGTAGAGGGCCCAGCCGCCGCCGTTCCAGCCCTCGTCCTCGTAGGGGTGCACGAAGGCCGCGGCGCCGAGGAGCACGCCGGTCGACGGGTCGTAGCCGAGGATCGGCGAGCGGCTCCAGGAGTGGGGCTTCGAGTCGAACTCGGCGGCGATGGCCGCGTCCTCCGCGCTCTCCGCGTCCTCGCGCGCACGGTCGGCCGCCGCCGCGAGGGTCGCGGCCGCGCTGGCGTTCACCGTAGAAGCATCGGTCGAGGCGCGACCCTCCGTCGCCTCGGCGGCAGGGGCGTGCGCGACCGCATCGCGGACGGCGGGACGCTCGTCTTCCGCCAGCTCGTCGTCCAGCGAGTCGCCGGCGGGATCGGTCCCGCGCGCGCCGCTGGAGACCGCCTCGGTGCGCACGAGCGCTTCGCGCATGGCGCGCCCCTCGCGCGTGTCGGTCCGCCGGTAGACGGGGATACCGTCGATGAACGTCGCCTCGACCTCCACCTCGTGGAGCTTCGCGGCGGGGACGGCGAAGGGCGAGGCCGAGAGGATCACGAAGTCGGCGGGGCTGCCCTCGCGGATTCGGCCCAGGTCGCCCCAGCCGATGGCGTCGCCGCCGGCGGAGGTGACGCCGCGCATGGCGCCCGCGACGGGGATCGTCCGCGACGCCGCGCCGGGGATCGGCTTGCCGGAGGGATCCGCGCCGGAGACCGCCACGGCCATCTGCTCGAGCGGCGCAAACCCCATCCGCAGCGCCCGCCGCCGCACCGTGGTGGCGTCGCCCTGGAACGACGCCAGCGCGACCTCGGGCGAGAGTCCGTTGGGCCAGTCGCTGGTCAGCGCGGGCTGGAGGCCGGCGTCGTGGAGGGCGCGTAGCGGCAGCAGATCCTTGGTGGCCTCGGCGCCGTACTGCCGCTCGAAGGCCGGCAGGTCGTAGAGCTGCGACGGCAGCACCGTGACCCGGAAGCCCGCCGCCGCGATCCGCGCCGGCAGGTCGCCGCCGCAGCTCCCGCAGTGGTCGAGGACGTCCACGCTCCCCGCAGGACGCCGCGCCCCCACCGCCTCGCGGGCGGCGACGAGGCGCTCCGCCCCCTCGCGGCTTTGGACGTGGAAGGCGGTGCCGGCGCCCGCCGCGAAGAGGAGCGCCTCCTCCGCCTGCGCCTGCGTGAGGTGAGGCTCGCCGCCCGGTATCGACGTCGCGCCCAGCTCGGGCTGCGACAGCGACTCGTCCATGAAGAACTTCTCGCCGAAGTAGCGGATCCGGCCCTGGAGCGGCGCCATGAGGAAGCGCGTCATCGGCTCCGGCCCGAAGGAACGCGCCGCCACCCGCAGGTGGAAGTGGCCCGCAGCAGCGAGGCGCTGGTACTGCACCAGGTGCACCGGGAAGAAGGTGTTGTCGCCGATCGCCGTGATGCCGTAAGCGAGGGCGCGGCGCTGGGCGCGCAGCATCGCCCGCGCGACGAGGCCGGGAGAGAACCCCTCGTAGACCTTTCGCTGCGCGCTCCAGGCGGCCTCGTCCTCGAGGAGGCCGGTGGGCGCGCCGTCGGCCCCGCGGTCGATGCGACCGCCGACGGGATCGGGGGTGGCGGCGCCGACCCCCAGGCGCTCGAGGCCTGCGGGGTTGACGTAGGCGTGGTGGCCGCCGGCGAGCGCGACGAAGGCGGGCCCCTCGCTGGCGAGGATCCGTCGAAGCGCGTCGATCCCGACGGCGCCCGAGAGGTGCGCGTTGCGGGCGAGGATCCACTCGCCCACCGGCCGCTGCGCCGCCGCCTGCAGCGCGTTCGCCAGCGCCGCGTCGGTGCGGGCGCCGGAGAGGTCGGTCTGCATCAGGCCGAGGCCGCCGTCGACGAAGTGGACGTGGGCGTCGACGAACCCCGGCGCCACGAAGGCGCCTGCCAGGTCGATCCGATCCTCGACGGAGGCGAAGGCCTCCGGGATCCCGACCTCGGATCCCACCGCGGCGACGGTGCCGTCCCGAACGAGGAACCACCGGGCGGCAGGGCCGTCGCCCTCGCCCGTGAAGACCTCGCCGTCGTAATACAGCGTCTCACCGGCGAGGGCCGCGGCCGGGAGGAGGAGCGCGGCGGCAATGGCCAGCCGTAGGAGGGCAGTGTGCATGATCGACCCGAGTCCGGTTTCGGGCGCATCCTGCTCGACCTGGGGGTGGGGATGCAACCCGGCCGGGCCGCAACCCGCAGGTTGGGCCGGACCGGTGGAGGCGGCGCACTCCCGAGCGGGAGAGCGCCATCTTGATTCCGCGCTAGTTGGCGTGGTCCTACAGCGCAGCGACGCAGTCGATCTCGACGCGCGAGTCGCGGGGCAGCCGCGCGACCTGCACCGTCGCCCGCGACGGCGGGTTCGACGTGAAGTACCGGCCGTACACCTCGTTCACCTTGCCGAAGTCGTTCATGTCGGCGAGGAAGATGTTGCAGCGCACCACGTGCTCGAAGCCCGCGCCCGCTGCCGCCAGCACGGCCTTCAGGTTCTCCATCACCCGCACGGTCTGCGCGGCGACGTCGCCCTGCACCATCTCGCCCGTCGCCGGATCGAGGGGGATCTGCCCCGAGCAGTAGATCGTCGTCCCGCCGGTGACGCGGATCGCCTGGGAGTAGGGGCCGATCGCCTTGGGAGCATCGTTCGTCGTGATCACGTCGCGGGCCATCTTTCGGTCTCCTGGTGCCAAGAAGTCCGGCCCAGTTAACGCGCAGCGCCCCACCCCGTCAACGCCGCTCCCGCTTCCCAAGGCTTCAGTCGTCCAACTCGAGAGGAATCTCCCGATGCGCCTCAAACACGGTCAGTATTTCGATCCGCTCCACACGAATGCGGTAGACCATCCGGTAGTTCCGCAGGACGAGCTCCCGCACGTCCTCACGGCGATACTCGGGAACGATCCTGCCTCGGAACGGCATGTCGGGAATCGAATCGGCCTTGCTGGCGAGCAAGGTGAACCAGTGCTCGGCTGCGCGGGGATTGTCACGCTCGATGAAGTCGCTGATGGTCTCCAAATTGGCCAGCGCCCGAAGGGTCCAGACGAGCGGCAGCGGGGGCGAGCCGGGGCCCCCGCGCTCCCGTTCGCGGCTCACTCCTTACGCCTCGAGAATCTGCGCTTCATCCGCTCGACCACCTCTTCGTGGGAGACCACACGCCCCGCATCGGCGTCTGCCATCCCAGCCTCAACGGCCGCACGGAATCTAGCCTCTTCCGTCAGGGCATCGAAGGCTCTCGGTGAAATGAGGACGCCGGCGGGCTTGCCGTTCTGCGTGACCACGACCGCGGCGTCCGTTTCCGACACCTTTCGCAGCCACTCGGATGCCTGCGCCTTGAATTCACTGACGGGAACGAAATCCTCGGAAACCTTCAGGGCCTTCATGGTCACCCTCCTGGTCTGAATCTAGACCCGGCTCCGGGGCAACGCAACCGAGGGACCGGGGGCAGAAGTCCGGCCAATCATCGGCGTAGGTTTCGTCGGACGTCGGGCGGGAAGTTGTCGTCGAAGATCGGGAAGTCGAACCCGACCCCCGTTCCTCCCTCCGATCCGGGGGGCGGCGGCGCGTACCAGAGCTTGGCGATGGGATATCCCTGCGTCGGGAGAACCGTGCCCTCCTCCGCGTCGACGGTCACCTCGAGGAGTCGCTCGCGGAGGAACGCCCGCACGGCCTTTTGATGAACCTCTTCCGCCCAGCGCTCGTCGATGAGCTCGCGGTGCCGGCCATCGACGTCCCCGCTGGTCCATCCGTCCACGATGACGAACCACGTCTCCTCGGGCCCGTCGATCGCAAAGACCTTCTCTCCTCGGTGGGACTCGAGGTCGAAGCCGCCACCCGCGGCGTCGCCTCCGAGGTGGACCTCCCATCGCACGCGGCCGGGATTCCCGAAGATCATGGCGAGCGGCGTGAAGATCGCGGGATCGCGCTCCAGCCTGGTGAGGACCTCACGCTTCAGGTCGAACCCGAGCTTCGGATCGAGACGCTCGCCAATCCTCGAGAACGCATCGCGATAGATGGAGAAGGCCCGGATCGATACGTGCTCGGTCTCGCCAGCGGGGACATTGGCGAGCAGGCCGTCCCTGTAGCCTTCGTCGGTGACCATGTCGTCCTCGACCGGGACCAGGGACCAACCGAGCCGCCAGATCCGCCCCTCGACCCGGGCCCTCGCCAACGGGAAATCGAACCAGTTCGGCTTCGGCCCGAGGTCGCCCAGCGCCAACAGCTCGCGCTCGTCGAAATCGGCGTCGATCCCGAGGCGATCGGCCTCACGTCGCAGCAGCGCCAGCTCGACCGATCGCGCCGAGGCCTCCTGGCGTGCGTACGTGTACGAGTCGGGAAAGTTTTCGGGGCAGTAGCCGCTGTCGCTCATCCCCCGACTGAACCCGTCGACCCAGCCGAGGAAGAGCGCTTCGTCGACGGGAACGCCGTCGATGGTCGGGACCTGCGCCTCGACGGGAGCGGTAGTGCATTCGTGTATGCCCCCGCCGGCACCGCCGACTCCGCCGCTGCCGCTCGGATCGGACGAGCCGCAGCTCGCCGTGAGAACGGCAGCGACGACGAGTACCTCGAGACCAAACCAGCGAGACATCGAGCACCCCCGAAGAAACGGTGAGCGCCCGATCCTACTACACCCGCTCGACGGAGAAGACGCCCTTGATGCGCTCGATGGCGGTCATCACGCCCTGGAGCTGCTTGAGGTCGGAGATGGCGACCTCGAAGGTGTTCACCGCACGGTCGTCGCCGGTGGAGCGGCAGTTCGCCTGGGAGATGTTCACGCCGGCGGCGGAGAACTTCTGCGAGATGTCGGCGAGGAGGCCGGGACGGTCGGCGGTCATCACACGCACGGTGACGGGCCGCTTGTACTCGCCCCGCACGTCCCACTGCACGTCGACGCGGCGCTCCTCGTCGGTGGAGAGCACCTTCTCGCAGCCCTCGGTGTGCACGGTGACGCCGCGGCCGCGGGTGATGAAGCCGAGGATGCGATCGCCCGGCACCGGGTTGCAGCAGCGGCCGAAGCGCACCATCACGTCGTCGATGCCGTTGATGCGCACGCCCGCCCGGGCGCCCCGCCCCGCGACCTTCTTGAAGATCTCGGTGAGCCGCGCCATCGGCGCGATCGTGTCTTCCGGCGCCGGCGCGGCCAGCCGCTCGGGCGGGAGGACGCGCTGCAGCACCTGGGACGGCGCCACCTTGCCGTAGCCGATCGCGGACAGCAGGTCGTCGCCCGACCGGAGGCCGAGGTCCTGCAGCACCTTCCCGAAGGTGTCGGCCTTGAGCGTCTTGTTGAGGTTGACGCCGAACCGCTTGAACTCGCGCTCGAGCAGATCACGGCCAAGCGAAACGCTCTTCTCCCGCTGCTGCGCCTTGATGTACGCGCGGATCTTCGTCTGCGCGCGGCTGGTCTTGACGAAGGAGAGCCAGTCCCGCGACGGGTTCGCCGTGTTGCTGGTGAGCACCTCGACGGTGTCGCCGTTCTTGAGCTTGTAGCGCAGCGGGACGATCTTGCCGTTGACCTTGGCGCCGACGCAGTGGTCGCCCACCTTCGAGTGGATGGCGTAGGCGAAGTCGACGGGCGTCGCGCCCTGGGGCAGGTCCTTCACCTCGCCCATCGGCGTGAACACGAAGACCTCGTCGGTGAAGAGATCGACCTTCACCGTGTCGAGGAACTCCTTCGGGTCCTTTAGATCCTGCTGCCACTCCATGAGCTGGCGCAGCCACCCGAACTTGGCGTCGTCGCGGCCCTGCGAACCTCGCCCCTCCTTGTACGCCCAGTGCGCCGCGATGCCCTCCTCCGCCACCTCGTGCATCTCGCGGGTGCGGATCTGCACCTCGATGCGCTCGCCGAAGGGACCGATCACCGTGGTGTGCAGCGACTGGTACATGTTCGGCTTCGGCATCGCGATGAAGTCCTTGAACCTCCCGGGCACCGGCTTCCACATGGAGTGGATCAGCCCCAGCGCCTCGTAGCAGTTGGGCAAGGTCTTGGTGATGATGCGGAAGGCGATGACGTCGTGAACGCCGTCGAACTCGATGCCCTGCGCCCGCATCTTCTTCCAGATCGAGTACAGGTGCTTCCACCGCCCGGAGACGTCGGTCTCCAGGTCGTTCTCCTTCATCTTGCGGGCGATGATCTCGCACGTCTCGTCGATGAAGCGCTCGCGCTCGACCTTGCGCTGCTCCACCTTGGCGGCGAGATCCTCGAACTCCTGCGGGCGGATGTAGCGGAAGGAGAGGTCCTCGAGCTCCGTCTTGATCCAGCTGATGCCGAGGCGGTTGGCCAGCGGCGCGTAGATGTCCAGGGTCTCCTGGGCGATGCGCGCCTGCTTCACGGGCGCCATGTGCTCCAGCGTCCGCATGTTGTGGGTGCGGTCGGCGAGCTTCACCAGGATCACCCGGATGTCCTTCGCCATCGCCACGATCATCTTCCGGAAGTTCTCGGCCTGCTTCTCCTCCGCCGAGGCCTCCTTCGAGATCTGGAACTGCGAGAGCTTGGTGACGCCGTCGACGAGCTGCGCGATCTCCTTGCCAAAGAGCTCCTCGAGCTCCTCCATCGTGGCGAGGGTGTCCTCGATCGTGTCGTGGAGCAGGCCCGTGACGATGGACGCCTCGTCGAGCTTGAGCTCGGTGAGGATCCCGGCGACCGCCAGCGGGTGCACGAGATACGGCTCGCCCGACTTGCGGATCTGTCCCTGGTGGACCTTCGCCGAATAGACGTAGGCCTTCTTGATGACGTCGAGGTCGGGCTCCGGATGGTACTCGGCGATCCGGTGGAGAATGTCGTTCAGACGGAGCATGGGAAGTGCGAGGGAAACCCCTGAAGGTGGCAACGCTCGGGGCCTGCCCGTCCTTTCACGACGCGGCGCGTATTCATCGTACAAGCGCCCGCGGCCAAGGCAAGCGGGCGACCCCGAGATCGAAGCCCTAACGCCTGAACAAACCCTTGGGCCGCGCCTCCTGGAGGCTCTGTGTGGCCCGGGCCAGCCGCTGCCCCAGGATCCGGCTCATCTCCAGGGCGATGGTCGGGTTGCTCATCATCACGCGGCTGAAGGCCTCCCGGCCGATGGACAGGAGCTCGCTGTCGTGGGCGGCCCGGGCTCCCGTGGACCGGGCGTCTCCCGTGAGGAGGGCGATCTCTCCGAAGAAGCCGCCGGGCCCCACCGTCTGCACGGCGGTGCCCTCTCGGCCCACCAGCGCGATCTCGCCGGAGAGCACCACGAAGAACTCCTCGCCGGGGTCCCCCTCGCGGAAGAGCACCTCGCCGGCGCCCTTGCGGACGAGGGTCATCTCCCGCGCCAGGTCGCCGAGCTCCGCGTCGCTCAGGGGCGCGAGGAAGTCGACCTTTCGCAGGGCCTCCCGCACGGGGAGCTGGAGCAGGTCGTCCCTCTCGGCGGGCTCGGCGCCGAGGAAGGCGAGCGCGCCGGCGAGCTGATCGCGGCGGGACACCGCCACCAGGGTGTGCCCCGCACGCAGCAGCGAGTTGCCGGTCGGGAGCTCGAAGTGGCCCCCGGGGGCGACGATCCCCACGAAGACGCAGTCGCCGGGGAAGTCCGGATCGCCGCGGACCTGGGCCACGGTGCGCCCGGCGACCCGCGCGTGGAGCGTGATCGGGAGGTCGAAGAGCACCACCTCGCCGCCCGCCAGCGACAGCGATCCGCCCAGCTCCGGGAAGTCGATGGCGGTGGTGATCTTGTTGACCACCAGCTCCGCCTCCGCGAGGACGTCGTGGACGCCGGCGAGTCGGTAAGCCTCGCGGTAGGTGGCGTCGAGCATCCGCACCATCACCCGCGCGTTGGACACCGAGCGGGCGAGCATGGCGAAGGCGAGGTTGTCCGCGTCGCGCGGGAGGAGGCCCGCGGCGATGTCGGCGTTCCGCAGGCCGGCGCGCTCGAGGACGCGCATGTCGCTCACGTCGCCCGCGACGGTCACCACGCCGATCTCCTCGAAGAGGCGATCGCAGAGGTCCTTGTCACGGTCGATGACGGTGACGTTGTGACGGTCGGCCACGAGCTTGGCGGCCAGCGCGCCTCCCACCCGGCCGCCTCCGGCGATGACGATCTTCATGGAGCCTCCCGGGCCCTGGGGGCCGCGGCGGTGGCAGGTTCGGTGAGCGGGTCGCCCGCGAGGATGCGCTCCATCTCGAGGAGCCGCTCGTCCACCTCCGCCAGCAGGCGGTCCGCGGTGGAGTCGGAGATGAGGCCGGCGCGCCCCGCCTCGACGAGCGCGGTGCGCTCGGCGTCGATGAGGCGGCGACGGTTGGCGAGCAGCATGGTGGCGCCCTGCGCGAGGTGCCGCTCCTGCAGCGCGCGAAGGCTCCGCTCCGCCCCCGCGATGGTGACCTGGTAGTCGCTGCGCAAGAGGTCATACGCGGGCCTGGGCACGAGGCCCGACTGCTGGAGCGAGTCGAGCTCCGCGCGGGCCGCCTTGGCAGCGATCAGCCGGCCCTGCTCCTCGTCGATGGAGTCGAGGGCGGGATCCCGGCGGACGAGGCCGAGCCAGCGGATCACGCCGGTGAGGACGAGGCCCTGCGCCACCAGCGACACGAAGGTGATCCCGAAGGCGACGTCGACGAGCATGGCGCGGTACGGGACCTCCGCCGGGAGGCCGAGGGCCATCGCGATGGAGAGCGCGCCCTTGATGTTCCCCACCACGAAGACGTGCTGCCAGCGGAAGGGGATCGCCTGCGCGGGCCGAGTGAGGCGCAGCAGGAGGAACGGCAGGTAGACCGCCGCCGCGCGGCCGACGACGAGGCACGCGAAGCCGATGCCGATCTCGGGCAGATGGCTCCCCAGCGACGACGGGCTGGTGGAGAGTCCCACAGAGAGGAAGAGGAAGGTGTTCACGCCGAAGGCGGCATAGTCCCAGAACGATCCCAGCGCGATGCGGCTGCGCGGCGGGAGGTGCCGGCGCACCGTATCACCGACGGTGAGACCCGCCACGACAGCCGCGATGGCGCCCGACACCCCGAGGGCGTCGCCCAGCGCGTAGGCGCCGTAGGCCAGGGCCGTGCTCGCCATGATCTCGGCGAGGGGATCGGAGATGCGGCGGATCACGAAGGAGGCGACCAGGCCCATGGCCGCACCCACGCCCGCGCCGCCCACCATGGTGACGAGCACGCCGCCTGCGACGCTCACCGGCGCGATGGACGCGCCTCCCGCGACCAGCCCCACGATCGCCACGTAGAACACGAGGGTGACGCCGTCGTTGAAGAGCGTCTCCCCTTGCATGATCCCGGAGAGGCGGGAGGGCGCCGGCGTGCGGCGGAACGCGTAGAGCACCGACACGGTGTCCGTGCCGCCGAGCACCGTCGCGAGGACCAGCGCCGGCTCCCACGGGAGGCCGAGGGCGAAGTGGAACGCCGCCGCCGTGACGCCGACCGCCAGCACCATCCCCAGGCTGGCGAGCAGGCCGATGGGGATCGCGTTGGCGCGGATCGATCGCAGATCGGACGACAGCCCTCCCTCGAAGAGCAGCGCCGGCAGGCAGACCAGGAAGACGACCGTGGGCTCGAACCGCGGCAGCCCGGGGACGAGGCCGCTGACGGCGATCAGCATCCCTCCCACCACGAGCGCGACGTTGTACGGGACGTTGACGCGCTTGGCGGCGATGGCCAGCGCGGTCGCCGCCACGAGCAACGCGATCAGCACGGAGAGGGAGATCTGCACCGATCGAACGTAATCGAGCGGCGGCGGCGCGCGCAACGAAAGTCGCCGCAGAATCCTACACTTGGCCGCCCTCCGCCTGCTATCTTCCCGCGCCGTGGGATTCCCGTTGTCCGCCGTCGGGGCGGTCTGCGAGCGGTGCGAAGTCGCCAACGAGCCTGGCGTCGAGGCATGCCGTGCGTGTGCCGCGCCGCTGCAGGCTGCGCTGTGGGTGAAGGCGTTCGTCGCCGGCGGCGCAGGCGGAGCGGACGCCGCCCCTGCGAGGCCGCCCGTTCCCGCCGCCGCGCCGGTTCGAACGCCCGGCCCCACGTCCTCCGGAACGCCCGGCGCGAACGCCTTCGCACGAACCCCGGGGCCCTCCGGCGGTCCGATGCGACCGTGGTCCTCGGGGACACCCGGCCCCGCGATCCCCGCATCCCCCGTTCATCCGTGGTCCTCGGGAACTCCGGGCCCTGCCGCCGCGTGGACTTCGGGGACGCCGGGGCCGGCCTCCGTGGCGCGCCCGCCGGCGCCCCCCGTCATCGCCCGCGACGCCGCTCCCCCGCAGACGCCGTCGGCGTGGGCCGGATCGGCGCAGCGACCCGCCGCCGAAGGATCCGCCTGCCCCAGGTGCGGCCGCTCGAACCCGGCGCGGGTCCGCTTCTGCCCCGCCTGCGGCATGCAGCTCGAGTCCGTCGCGAGCCGCGCGGCGGTCCGCTCCGGCAGCACGAGGCTCGTGCTCCTGCGTGGCATGGGCGACTCGGGCACCAGCTTCCCGCTGCGCGACGAGGTGACGAAGGTGGGACGCGCCACCGACGCCCTCCGGCTGTCCGCCGACGACACCTTGCCCGCGGTGGCTGCATCCTTCACCTACCGCGACGGTCGGATCTTCGTCCGGGACGAGGGCGGCGCCTCCGGCGTCTTCGTCCGCCTAGCGGCCCCCGCGATCCTCGGCGAGTCGGACGACTTTTCGCTCGGCGACAAGCTCCTGCGGTTCCTGGGCAAGGTCCCTCCGACGCCGCCCACCACGTCGGGCTCCACCCGGCTCCTCGGCAGCGCGCGTACCGGGAACGGTCCCCTCCTCCGCCTCCAGGTCATGCACCTGGGCGGGATCCCGGGACGGATCTTCGCGCGCCCGGCCCCGCTGCGGATCGGCCGCGCGCTGGGCGAGATCCTCTTCCCGGACGATCCCTTCGTCTCCGCGCGCCACTGCGAGATCGATCTCGATCCCGCGGGTGCGATCCTGCGCGACCTCGGCAGCTCGAACGGCACCTTCCTGCGCCTGCCGCGGGGAGGAGAGCGGGAGCTCCGCGCGGGCGACACCATCCGACTCGGGCGCAACGTCTTCCGCGTGGAATAGCCCGATCCTGCCGCGTTGACGGGGTGCGACTCCGGGGGATATGCCTGGAAGTTCGCTTCGCGACCGAGCGAGGGACGCCATGATCCTCTGTGCCACCTGCGGAAAGGAGAACGCGAGCACCGGCAGCTTCTGCCGCGGGTGCGGCAACGACCTGCGCATGTCGTCGGGCCCCCGCCGCGTCGCCACCGTCCGCACCGCCTCGCCCCCCTTCGCCTTCAACGCCCCCGCCGAGGCGAGGGCGTGTACCGTCTGCCGCACGCCGCTCCCGGAGGGCTTCGCTTTCTGCGGCGCCTGCGGGACGCCCGTGGAGGCCAACGTCGCCACGCAGCGCAGCGGCACCATGTTCTTCCACGTCCCGGAGACGCCGCGGGCGAAGCTCGTGGGGATCGAGCCCGACGGCACCGAGGGCGCGGTGTGGAACCTGGACGGCGACGAGGCCTTCGCCGGTCGGAGCGCCGGGCCCGTGCTCCTGCCCGACGATCCGTACGTGAGCCCCAAGCACTGCCGCTTCTACTACCAGTCGGGGAAGCTGCACGTGCAGGACCTCGACTCCACCAACGGGATCTACCGGCGGGTGCGGGGCGAGACGGTGCTGCAGCCGGGCGATCAGCTCCGCCTCGGCCGGCAGCTCCTGCGCATCGAGCCGATGGAGCCGGCGCCCTCCCAGGCCGCGGAC
>Ga0182736_1001023_pt1 | contig 31652 bp, 25 predicted proteins | sample eDN5th30CKraftBY_FD_128882 | JGI IMG/M metagenome (GOLD analysis project Ga0182736, IMG submission 128882) | Enriched backyard soil microbial communities from Emeryville, California, USA - eDNA 5th pass 30_C Kraft BY (version 2) (version 2) | ecosystem: Environmental > Terrestrial > Soil >...
CGCGCTCCAGCACGGCCTTGATGACCGTCGCGCCCAGTTCCGGCGCCGCGATTTTCGCGAGCGAGCCGCCGAATTTGCCTACCGCCGTACGCGCGGCCGATACGATCACTACGTCAGTCATTTCAGTTTCCTCTTGGCATCGAATGTTAATGCGGCTACGAACGGTTCCATGCGCTCGCGCGCACGGTCACGCGCCGCTCAGAAGTCGCGTTCCAGCACGTAACGGCCGGGGGCGGCCTCGATCACCGGGTAAGTCTTCGATCCCTGCGCCGCGCCCGCCTTGACCTGCTCGCCCGCGTTCGCGGCGAGCCACTTCGACCAGGTCGGCCACCAGCTTCCGGGATGCTCGGCGGCGGCATCGAACCACGCGTCGGGGTTCTCGGGCAGATGCCCGTCGTTGCTGTCGATCATCCAGAAGCTGCGCTTGTTCTTCGACGGCGGATTGATCACGCCCGCGATATGCCCCGACGCGCCGAGCACGAAGGTCTGCGGTCCGGAGAGAATCGGCGCGGACGCATAGGCCGATTTCCACGGCACGATGTGATCTTCGCGCGAGCCGTAGATGAAGGTCGGCACCGTGAGACGCGACAGGTCGACCGGCTCGCCGCACACCTTCAGCGCATTCGGCGTCTTCAGCTTGTTCTCGAGATACGTGTTGCGCAGATACCAGACGCACATCGGGCCGGGCAGGTTCGTCGAATCGCTGTTCCAGAAGAGCAGATCGAACGCTTGCGGCGTGCGGCCCTTGAGATAGTTATCGACGACGTAATTCCACACCAGATCGTTCGGTCGCAGATACGAGAACGTATTCGCGAACTCGATGCCGCGCATGAGACCGGCTGGCGCGCCGTTCTTGCCGCCGATCGCCTGCTCGCGCATCTGCACGTGCGCCTCGTCGACGAACACGTCGAGCACGCCGGTATCCGAGAAGTCGAGCATCGAGGTGAGCAATGTCATCGATGCGGCCGGTTCCTCGCCGCGCGCCGCCGCCACCGCGAGCGCGGTCGCGAGAAGCGTCCCGCCGATGCAGAAACCGAGCGTGTTGATCTTGTCTTCGCCCGTGATCTCCTGCACGACGCCGATCGTCTCCAGCACGCCTTGCTCGACGTAGTCGTCCCACGTCTTGTGCGCGATCGACTGATCCGCGTTGCGCCACGACAGGATGAACACCTGATGCCCTTCTTCGAGCGCATAGCGCACGAGCGAGCTTTCCGGCGACAGATCGAGAATGTAGAACTTGTTGATGCAAGGCGGCACGATCAGAAGCGGGCGCGCATACACCTTCGGCGCGAGCGGCTTGTACTGGATCAGTTGCACGAGTTCGTTCTCGTACACGACCGAGCCTTCCGTCGATGCGATGTTCTTGCCGACGAGAAAGCGCGATTCGTCCGACTGCGAAATCTTGCCGCGCTGCATGTCGGCGAGCAGGTTCAACATGCCCTGGCGCAGGCTCTCGCCCTTGCTTTCGATGAGCGTCTTCTGCGCGTCGGGATTGAGCGCGAGGAAGTTGCTCGGCGCGGCCGCGGCCGCCCACTGCTGCACCGTGAAGCGGATGCGCTCGCGCGTCTTCGGATCGCTCTGCACGGCGTCGGCGAGTTCCTGCAGATAGCGCGCGTTCAGCAGATACCACGCGGCGGTGAACGCATATGCCGGCGTGGATTGCCATGCGGTGTCGGTGAAGCGACGATCCTTCAGCGCCGACGGATCGATGCTCTGCGCGCCCGCCTGCTTGAGCAACTCGGCGGCATCGCGCGAATAGTTGCTCTGCAACTCGTGCAGACGCTCGGGCGCGATCGCGGCGGTCGGAATCTTCGGCAACGTGGGCAACCCCTGCATCGCCGCGCCGAAGCCCGGCATGCTGCTCGCGAGCTTGGCGAATTCCGCCATGCCGTTCATCTTCGTGAAATCGGGCATCTGCGGCATGGCGCCGGACATCGGAAACGACGGGAATGCCGTCGACGGAAATCCGTTCGGAAATCCGTTGGCGAATGCACTGAAAGCAGCGAACGGCGATGCCGCCGCCGCGGCCGCATCATTCGCGCCATTCGTCTGCTGAGTGAATTTCGACCACTGCGCGGGATCGGCGACGCTGCGCCACGCGTTCAGCCATTGATCGAACGCCTGCTGTACGCCAGTCGTTTCGGCGGATGCTTCTGCCGAGGTGCTGTCGGCGGAACGGGAGCGGGAAGATGAGGAAGTAGATTTGGAAGCCATACCCGCTATTGACCTGTGAGTCTCGGAAGACTTGGATTGCTGATGCAGGCATCGCCGGGCTTTCCTCGACCAGCGCGCAAGTGTTGGTGCGCCTTATGCGCGTGGCAAGTCTGAGCCTTGCTACGCCGTGCCCGATTGATTGAATTCCAGGAACATTCTTGCTCTAGGATGTCAGGCATGTCAATGCTTCGTCCCGATTTTGCCGCAGTGCGATATTTTTTTAATTATCGTTTTCCCCCATGCGAAATGTTGCGTTCGCAAGGGATTTCGTCATAGGCAAGAAACGATAGTTGGGTATGTTCCAACACTAATGACAATGGTCATTCATTGAGCCAGATCATTGCGGCCATGCGGCCCGTCACGCGATCGCGTCGATATGAATAAAAGCGCTCTTTTTCCGTGACGGTGCAATGCGTGCCGCCGTGAACGCGCGCGGCATCGATGCCTAGATCGGCAAGGCGCATACGCGCGAGCGCGTAGATATCGGCGAAATACTTCGCCGGTGCGCCGCCGACGGGACGGAACGCGGCGCTCGTCGCGTCGCGGCGATCCTCTTGCGACGCTGCGATGAAGGCGTCGAGCACGTCTTCGCCCACTTCGAACGCCTGCGGCCCGATGGCCGGCCCGAGAAACGCGTTGAGCGACGAGGCCGGCACGCCCGCGAGCGACGCGACGCGCTCGCCCGTCTTTTCGATGATGCCGCCCGCGAGACCGCGCCAGCCCGCGTGCGCGGCGCCGACCGCGCGGCCGTCGTCGTCGCAAAACAGCACCGGGAGACAATCGGCCGTCATCACGACGCACACGACGCCCGCGCGATCCGTCACGCTGGCGTCGGCGCGCGTGCGCTCGCCCTGTGCGAGGCGCTCGATGACGGCGCCCGCCTCCACGACTTCCGTGCCGTGGATCTGCTCGAGCCACGCGGCTTCGCGCGAACCCGTCAACGCGAGCGCGCGGCGGCGATTTTCCTTCACCGCGTCAGGCGCATCGCCCGTGGAAAAACCGAGATTGAGGCCGCCCGCGCCGGGCTCGCCGCCGCCATAAGGCGCATCGCTCACGCCGCCATTACGCGTCGTGACGAATGCCCGCACGCGCGGCGACACGTTCCATTGCGGCCAGAAACAGTCTTTCGATGGCAAATCGGCAGCGTCGCGCGTCATGCTTCGTCGTCCTCGTAATCTTCGTCGTCCCAGTCGCCTTCTTCGCCTTCGCCCATTTCATAGACTTCGGCGAAATCGTCGTCCTCATCGAACTCGACTTCTTCGTCCTGTCCGAAGCCGAGCTCCGCGGCGAGCGTCGCGATGTCTTCGGGAACGTCCGCGCGCCAGTGCACTTCCTTGCCCGTCGCGGGATGGATCAAGCCGAGGCGCCACGCGTGCAGCGCCTGTCGCGCGAATTCGTTGGGCAGCGGCTTGACCGACCGCTTGCCGCGCGCGTGCCCGTACACCGGGTCGCCCAGCAGCGGATGCTGGATATGCGCGCAATGCACGCGAATCTGATGCGTCCGGCCGGTTTCCAGATCGCAATGGATGGCGCTGACGGGCTGGCCGTGCCACGTCGTGCGGTCGATGGTGCGGAAATGCGTGCGCGCGGGCTTTCCCGACGCGGTCTTTACCACCGCCATGCGCGTGCGCTCGCGCGGATCGCGGCCGATGGGCGCGTCGATCGTGCCTTCGTCGGGCATGTTGCCCCACACGAACGCGACGTAGCGGCGTTTCACCGTGCGCGCCTGCAACTGCCGCACGAGGTCGGTTTGCGCCTCGAGCGTGCGCGCGACGACCATCAGCCCGGACGTTTCCTTGTCCAGCCGATGCACGATGCCCGCGCGCGGCAGCCCGGCGGCGGCATCGCCGTAACGATGCAGCAGGCCGTTGAGCAGCGTGCCGCTCCAGTTGCCCGCGGCCGGATGCACGACCATGCCCGCGGGCTTGTTGATGACGACGAGCGCTTCGTCCTCATAGACGATATGCAGCGGCACCGGCTCCGGCGCGAACGCGAGCTGCTCGGGCAGAAGGTCGGGGACGAGCGTGATCGTCGCGCCGAGCGGGACGGGCTGGCGCACTTTCGCGCCCGCGCCGTCGACCAGCACGCGCCCTTCCTCGATCCAGCCCTGCAACCGGCTGCGCGAGAACTCGGGGAAGATTTTCGCGAGCACCTTGTCGAGCCGGTCGCCCGCGAGCTCGTCGGGCACGCGGGCCGTGCGGGGCGCTTCGCGAGCCGCGCCGCCGCCCGAATCGGCCTGCGCTGCGTCGTCAGGGGTAGCGCATGGGCTATAATCTTTGAGTTGGTCTTTGGTACGACGAGTACTTGAGCGGGTCATTTGAACGAGATTCGGCGGCATGGAAGAACAGCCGCTCCGGAAAAACAGCTAGAACAGCGAAGAATCAACTAGATTCAGCCAGGAACAGCAAGCACTGATGCGAGCCTTCAACACCATTCATCTCTCGATGCGTCAATCGATCAAGTATCTGGCGCTGGCCGCGAGCGTCGCCATCGTCACGGCCTGTCACGGCCTGCCCGAGAAGACCGACGAAACGGCAACATGGAATAACAACAAATTATATACGGAGGCCCAGGACGCGCTATCCGGCAGCGACTGGGGCAAGTGCGCGAAGTATTTCGAAGGGCTCGAAGGCCGCGATCCGTTCGGCCATTTCGCGCAGCAGGCGCAGATCAACGTCGCGTACTGCAACTGGAAGGACGGCGAAACCGCCAACGCCGACCAGGCCATCGACCGTTTCATCAAGCTGCACCCGGATCATCCCGAAATCGCGTATGCGTACTATCTCAAGGGCATGATCCACTTCAACGACGACTTGGGCCTCTTCGGCCGCTTCTCGGGTCAGGACATGAGCGAGCGCGATCCGAAGTCGCTGCGCGAGTCCTACGACGCGTTCAAGGTCGTCGTCGACAAGTATCCGCAAAGCAAGTACGCGCCCGATGCCGCGCAGCGCATGCGCTATATCGTGAACGCGCTCGCATCGCATGAAGTGCACGCCGCCGATTATTACTATCGCCGTGGCGCGTATGTGGCCGCGATCAATCGCGCGCAGCTCGCCATTCGCGAGTACAAGAACGCGCCGGCAACCGAAGACGCGCTGCACATCATGATGCTGTCGTACGAGCGTCTCGATCAGCCGCAACTCGCCGACGACACCAAGCGCGTGCTCGCAGCGACGTTCCCGGACAGCCCGTATGTCACCGGCAAGCGGCGCGCGGGCGCTGACAAGCCTTGGTATCAGATCTGGTAGTCCAGAAAGCAAAAAGCGAAACGGCCGGTTGATCACCGGCCGTTTTTTCATGTCGACGAGAATTGCGAACCCGATGCTTATTCGGCCAGTTCCGTCTTCCACTTCGCGGCATCGCTGAAAAACTCGCGCACCACGTCCAGCTCGCGCGTGCGCTTGAACGGCGGCAGGCTTTGCCAGATGCGCCGGCCGTAAGGCTTGTCGACGAGCCGCGTGTCGCAGATCATCAGCACGCCGCGATCCGTCTCCGCGCGAATCAGCCGCCCCGCGCCCTGCTTGAGCGTGATGACCGCCTGCGGCAACTGATGCACGGCGAACGGGCTCAAACCTTTCTTCGTCAGCGCGTCGAGGCGCGCGGCCAGCACCGGATCGTCGGGCGGCGCGAACGGCAGCTTGTCGATGACGACGAGCGACAACGCATCGCCGCGCACATCGACGCCTTCCCAGAAGCTCTGGCTGCCCACCAGAATCGCGTTGCCATAGGCGCGGAAACGGTCGAGCAGTTCGGTGCGGCTCGCATCGCCCTGCACGAGCAGCGGATTGTCCCAGCCGCGCCGCTCGATCACATCGCGCATGCGATTGGCGATGCGGTCGACCGCGCGCAGCGTCGTGCACAGCACGAACACGCCGCCGCCCGCCGATTCGATCACCGGCAGCGCGGCATCGAAGACGGCATCGGTGAATTGCGGCGACGACGGCTGCGGCAGATTGCGCGGCACGTACAAAAGCCCTTGCGACGGATAATCGAACGGGCTCGGCAGCGTCATCGAACGGCGCGCGTTGAGGCCCATCTGCGCCGCGTAATGCGTGAAGTCGCCGCGCACCGAGAGCGTCGCGGACGTGAAAATCCACGCGCGCGGCACGCCTGCGCGCTGCTTCGCGAAGATCGGCGCGACCGAAAGCGGCGTTTCGTGCAACTGCACCGTGTGCGAAAACACCTCGATCCAGCGCACCATTTCGTTCGGCTCTTCCTTCGCGGCCTCTTTCGCGACGTCCTCATCCGCGACGACGGCGCGTTCGAGCGATGTCGGCGGCGTCGTCCAGCCCGCGAGCAGATCCTGCAACTCGCGCGCGCGGCGCACCAGCGCCTGCAACGATTCGGCACGTTCCGCATGCGAGGACAGCGCCGCGGCAAGCGCCGAAAGATGCGTCTCGAGCGTGTCGAGCGCCTCGAAGATCGGATGGTCGTCCGGCAACTGGCCGAGCGACAGACGCACCGAATCTTCCTTGAACGCGAGCCGCACGTCGCGCGCGGCGCGCTCCAGCGCCGCGCCGAGCTTGGTCCAGTCGGCGGCGTCACGCGCGTGCGACAGACCTTCGGCGACGGTATCGCGGGCGAGTTCGAGCAGTTGCGTCGTCGAAAGCGTCTCGCCGAAGAAGAGTGTCGCGGTTTCGGGCAACTGATGCGCTTCGTCGAAGATGATCGTGTTCGCCGTCGGCAGAAGCTCGGCCATGCCGGTGTCGCGCAGCATCACATCGGCGAAGAACAGATGGTGATTCACCACGACGATGTCCGCCTGCTGCGCCTCCTTGCGCGCCTGCATCACGAAGCATTCCTTGTAGTGCGGGCATTCCTGACCGAGACAGTTGTCGCGCGTGGACGTGACCATCGGCCAGACGGGTGAATTCTCCGGCACGCTCGCGAGTTCGGCCTTGTCGCCGGTGCGCGTGATCTTCGCGAAACGGACGATCTCCTGCAGATGCGACGTGTCCTGGCGCGTCGGCAGACGGCCGTTGTCCGCGGTGCGCTCCAGATAGTAGTGACACAGATAGTTGGCGCGGCCTTTGAGCATCGCGACCGAAACCGGGACGGCGAGCGCGTCGCGCACGGTCGGAATGTCGCGCTGAAAAAGCTGATCCTGCAGATGCTTCGTGCCCGTCGACACGATGACCTTGCCGCCCCACAGCATCGCCGGCACGAGATACGCGTACGTCTTGCCGGTGCCCGTGCCCGCCTCGACGATGAGCGTGTTCTCGCCGCCGTCGATAGCCGCCTTCGCCGTCGCGATGCCGATGTCATCGGCCGGCTGCTCGTCGGGCGCATAGGGTTTGTCGGACGGGCCGAGCTTGCGCGCGGGGCGGCGCTGCGCCTCGAACATCGCGGGCTCGGGCATTGCGCGGCCGGACGCTTCCATCGCGGCGGCGACGGAACGCGCCATTTCGATCTGCGATGCACGCGGCCGATAACCGTCGATCGCGCGTGCGAGCAGACCTTGCGCGGAAAAGATGGCGTCCAGCTCGACGCCGCGTTTATCGGTCAGCGCGAGCGGCGCGTTCGCGTCATCACTGGGTTGTGCGGGTGAGTTCAAGGCGTGCTAAATCCTGCGGGTTTCGGCGCGGCCGCGCACGCGAGGCGCCGTCGCAGCACGCGCTCGCGGCGGGCACGCGGCGTTCAGTGCGCGTCCGAGTCAAGCTGCAATTGCAGCAGGAGTATGGTGTCTTTCACCTTGAGCTTGCGCTTTTTCAGGCGCCTCAGCTCGAGGTCATCGATGCCGGACATCTTGTCGATCAGCGTGTCCAGACTGTGATGCTCGTCCTGCAACTGCGCGATGCGATCGCGCAGCAGGGCGGCATCCATGGCGGGTTGTCGGGGTGCGTGCGGGGATTCACTAAAGCGCTGCTGCATGCTCGCCTCCTTTCATCCACTTGGCGCGGGCCCGTTCGACGAGCCCGACTGCCCTATTTACCTTGCTGCTGTTGTTGCTGCTGCTGCAGTTTCAATTGCTCCTGGCGCTGCTGCTCTTGCTGCTGCGCCTTTTCCTGCGCTTTTCTCGCGGCTTCTTTCTGACGCGCTTCGACTTCCGCGCGATGCTGCGCGGCTTCCTGCTGCTTCTGCTCGTAGCGCTGCGCCTTTTGCTCGCGGTCCTGCGCGTCCTGCACGCCGCGCGCGCGCGCTTCGTCGAGTTGCTTCTGGTAGTCCGCCTGCTTGCGGTCGTACGCCGCCTGGTTGGCCGCGCGTTGCGGCGCTTCGGCTTCGCGCTGGGCGGCGGCCAGCGCGTTCTGACGTTGCCTGTCCTCGTAGGCCTGCTGGCTCGCTTTCTCGTTCGCCGCGCGCTGCGGCGCTTCGGCCTCGTATTGCGCCCGCTTGATCGCCTTCTGCTGATCGCGTTGCTTCGCCCGCTCGGCGCGCTGCTCGTCGTCGAGCGCGAGCTGTTCCTGGCGGATCTGCTGGCGCGTCTCGCGCATCTCGTTGCGCGCGTTGTCCAGACAATGATTCACGAAGAACTTGCTATAGCAGTCGTGCTCTTTCACGCCGTAGCGGTAGTTGTTTTCCTCGGTGCGCCGGTCGAGCACCTTCTGGCGCTGGGCGAAATCGGCTTGGAGGGAATCATCGGCGCTTGGCTGAGCCGCTGCGTCCGGGGCACGAGCACTCACGGACGTGTCCGGGTCGACGGGCTTGGCGGCTTGAGCGAGCGCGCGCTGCGGCGCGAATGCGCCCGCTGCGCAAAGCAGCAAAACCGCCGCGGTAACCGGCACGTTTGGAAGGCGAAAGTTGGGCAAATGGATGGACGGCAACGTGATAAAGAATCAGGCGCAAAACGGCTCGTGCGATGCCCAAATTCTATCACCGCACGCCGGAGCGCTTCGCCATTTATGGCAAAATCCCCCGCTTCAGCAACCCGGTCCGAACCTGGCTCGTCACAGCGTCACCCGCCCGCGGCGCCTCGCTTTCGCGAAGCCGCGCACACGGCGCGGATCTCGCCGGCGAGCCGCAGACAGCGCAGAATCATGACGGAAACCGTAGCACTCAAGATCGTACAGCGCATTGCCACCGAACTCACCGTGCAGCCGCGCCAGGTCGCCGCCGCCGTGCAGCTTCTCGACGAAGGCTCGACTGTCCCGTTCATCGCCCGGTATCGCAAGGAAGTCACCGGCAATCTCGACGACACGCAACTGCGCACGCTCGAAGAGCGCCTGCTCTACTTGCGCGAACTCGAAGATCGCCGCGCGGCGATCCTGCAAAGCATCGACGAGCAAGGCAAGCTCACCGACGAACTGCGCGGCGCCATCGAAAGCGCCGACAGCAAGCAGGTGCTGGAAGACCTCTATCTGCCGTACAAGCCCAAGCGGCGCACGCGCGCGCAAATCGCCCGCGAAGCCGGTCTCGGGCCGCTCGCGCAGGCGCTCCTCGCCGATCCCACGCTCGATCCTCAAACGGAAGCCGCGAAATTCGTCGATGCGGAAAAAGGCGTCGCCGATACCAAAGCCGCGCTCGACGGCGCGCGCGACATCCTCTCCGAGCAGTTCGGCGAAACCGCCGAGATCCTCGGCAAGCTGCGCGAGCATCTGTTCAATCAGGGACTCGTCATGTCGAAGGTGGTGGACGGCAAGGAAGGCGAGGAAGGCGAAAAATTCCGCGACTACTACGACTACAGCGAAACGATCCGCACTGTGCCGTCGCACCGCGCGCTCGCGCTGTTCCGTGGCCGCAACGCAGGCGTGCTGAGCGTCAAGCTGGGCATGGGCGAAGAACTCGACGCGCAGATTCCGCATCCGTGCGAAGCGATGATCGCGGGCCACTTCGGCATCGTGAACCGCTCACGCGCCGCCGACAAATGGCTCGCCGACGTCTGCCGCTGGTGCTGGCGCGTGAAGGTTCAGCCGCATATCGAAACCGAACTGCTCACGCAATTGCGCGAAGAAGCCGAGCACGAAGCCATTCGCGTGTTCGCGCGCAACCTGAAGGACTTGCTGCTCGCCGCGCCCGCGGGTCCGAAGGCCGTGATCGGCCTCGATCCGGGCCTGCGTACGGGCGTGAAGGTGGCGGTCGTCGATCGCACCGGCAAGCTGCTCGCGACCGACACCATCTATCCGCACGAGCCGCGCCGCGACTGGGACGGCTCCCTCGCGAAGCTCGCGCGCATCGCGCAAGCCACGCAAGCGGAACTCATCTCGATCGGTAACGGCACGGCCTCGCGCGAAACCGACAAGCTCGCGAGCGAACTCATCGCGAAGCATCCGGAACTGAAGCTGCAGAAGATCGTCGTGTCGGAAGCGGGCGCGTCGGTGTATTCGGCGTCCGAACTCGCCGCGAAGGAGTTTCCGGAACTCGACGTCTCGTTGCGCGGCGCGGTTTCCATCGCGCGGCGTCTGCAGGATCCGCTCGCGGAGCTCGTCAAGATCGAACCCAAGGCGATCGGCGTCGGCCAGTATCAGCACGACGTGAATCAGCGCGAACTCGCGCGTTCGCTCGATGCTGTCGTCGAGGATTGCGTGAACGCGGTCGGCGTCGATGCGAACACGGCCTCCGTCGCGCTGCTCGCGCGCGTGTCGGGACTGAACGCGACGCTCGCGCGCAATATCGTCGATTTTCGCGATGCCAACGGGCCGTTCCCGTCGCGCGAGCATCTGAAGAAGGTGCCGCGTTTGGGCGACAAGACCTTCGAGCAGGCAGCCGGTTTTCTGCGCATCAACAACGGCGAGAATCCGCTCGATCGCTCGTCGGTGCACCCGGAAGCGTATCCCGTCGTCGAGCGCATTCTCGCGAAGATCAAGAAGCATATCGGCGATGTGCTCGGCAAGCGCGAAGCGTTGACCGGTCTCTCGCCGACCGAATTCGTCGACGATCGTTTCGGCCTGCCGACCGTGCGCGACATTCTCACCGAGCTTGAAAAGCCGGGCCGCGATCCGCGCCCCGAGTTCAAGACGGCGACGTTCAAGGAAGGCATCGAGAAGATTTCGGATCTCGTGCCGGGCATGATCCTCGAAGGCGTAGTGACGAACGTGGCGGCGTTCGGCGCGTTCGTGGATATCGGCGTGCATCAGGACGGCCTCGTGCACGTTTCGGCGATGTCAACGAAGTTCATCAAGGATCCGCACGAAGTCGTGAAGGCCGGTCAGGTCGTGAAGGTGAAAGTGCTGGAGGTAGACGTGAAGCGCCAGCGCATCGCCCTCACCATGCGTCTGGACGACGACTTCGCTCCGGCTTCATCGGGCGCGGGCGGCGGCGCGGGTTCGCAGCGCGGCGGCGGTCAGGATCGTCGGTCGGGTCAGCGTCCGCAACAGCGTCGCGAGCCGGAACCGGCCGGCGCGATGGCAGCGGCGTTCGCAAAACTGAAACGATAAAGCCTCACGGCGTCAGCAAAAAACCCCACGTCTTGCGACGTGGGGTTTTCTTTTTGCGCTTCGCAACGACGCAGCGTCAGATTTCGATCTTCGTGCCCAGCTCCACCACGCGATTTGCGGGAATGCTAAAGAAATCGGTGGGCTTCGCCGCGTTCTGATGCATCCACGCGAACACGCGCTCGCGCCACACCGACATGCCCGGCAGTTCCGTCGGCACGACTGTCTCGCGCGCCATGAAGAACGACGTGTCCATCAGTTCGAAGGTCATTGCGTGGGTGCGCGTGATCTGTTCGAGCACGGCCTTCACGTCCGGCGTCTCGTTGAAACCGTACGCCGCCTTCACGAGGAACAGCCCGCCGCCGATGTCCTTCACTTCGAGACGATGCGCGTCGTCGACATAAGGAATGTCACGCGTCGTGAAGTTCATGAAAATGGTGCGCTCGTGCAGCACCTTGTTGTGCTTGAGATTGTGCAGCAGGCTCACGGGCACGAGCGAATCGCTGCCGGTGAGATAGATCGCCGTGCCCGACACGCGATGCGGCGGATGCGCGAGCAGGCCCTGCAGAAACGGCATCAGTGGAATGCCGTCCGCGGCCGTGCGGTCCTTCACGATCATGCGGCCCTTGTACCAGGTCATCAGCAGGAAGAAGAGCGCCCCGCCGATGCACAGCGGCAGCCAGCCGCCCTGCTCGACTTTCAGCAGGCTCGCGCCGAAAAAGCCAATGTCGATCATCAGGAACACGGTAATCATCCCGCCGACGAGCCAGCGGTTCCAGCCCCACAGATTCACCATCACGACCGACACGAGGATCGTGGTCGTCAACATCGTCGCGGTGACGGCCAGACCGTACGCGGCGGCAAGATTCTCCGAGCTTTTGAAGCCGATGACGATGCACAGGATGATGAAAAGCAGCATCCAGTTGACGAGCGGAATGTAGATCTGGCCGATCGCGAGCTCCGAGGTATGCAGGATCTTCATGCGCGGCACGTAGCCGAGCTGGATCGCCTGGCTCGTCAGCGAATACGCGCCGGAAATGACCGCCTGCGATGCGATCACGGTCGCGACCGTCGACAGGATCACGAGCGGCAGCAAAGCCCAGTCGGGCGCGAGCAGGAAGAACGGATTCTCTATTGCCTTCGGATCGTGCATCAGCAACGCGCCCTGGCCGAAATAGTTCAGCAGCAGCGACGGCATCACGAAGCCATACCAGCCGTAACGGATCGGCTTCACGCCGAAGTGACCCATGTCCGCGTACAGCGCTTCCGCGCCGGTCAGCACCAGCACGACCGACCCGAGCACGATATACGCCTGCAATACGTGCTGCGCCATGAAGGAAATCGCGTAGTACGGATTGAGCGCGACGATGATGCGCGGCTCGATCACGATATGCGCGGCCCCGAGCACAGCGAGCGTCGCGAACCACACGACCATGATCGGGCCGAAGAGCTTGCCGACCACCGCCGTGCCGTGGCGCTGAATCCAGAAGAGCAGGATCAGGATGACGATCGTGATCGGCAGCACGTAGGGCGTGAGTTTGGGCGCCGCGATCTCCAGACCTTCGACTGCCGAGAGCACCGACATCGCGGGCGTGATGACCGCATCGCCATAGAACATGCATGCGCCGAAGATGCCGAGCATCATGAGCACGCCGGAGACCTTGCCGGCCTCTTTCACGCTGCGCAGCGCGAGCGTCGTCATTGCGAACACGCCGCCTTCGCCGTTGTTGTCGGCGCGCATGACGAAGAGCACGTACTTGACGGCGACGACCATGACGATCGCCCAGAAGAGCAATGAGATGACGCCAAGAATCGACGCCTCGGACAGGCCGATGCCGTGCGACGGGCTAAAGGCTTCCTTCAATGAGTAGAGAGGACTCGTGCCGATGTCGCCGAAAACGACGCCGATGGCCGCGAGCGCAAGCGAGGGCAATGGTTGTTTATGCTCGTGCGCGTGAGTCGTGTTAGTCATAAAAGCGAGATATCCGTCCAGAGCGGAAAGAAACGAACGCCATTCTATCTAACGTCGCACGCCAAGATGCCGTCTCGCGTGTTGCTGCAGCGCCACGAGAGACGCGATTGAGAGTGTAGCATCGCGCCCCGCACGCGTCGGCAAGCGCGTCGGACACAATCCTTCGCGCTTCGCTGTTCGCTGCAGCCAATGAAAAACGCCGTTGCGCCCGGCTTGGTGCCAGGCGAACGGCGTTATCGGCGCGAACGGTCAGGCCGTGGCGCTCAGCCGCGGCCGTTTTGCGTGCCGCGCTTGATCCATGCGCCGAGGTTGTGCGGACGGACCGTGTCCCACTCCTCGAACGGCTGATGAATCCACGGATTCGTTTCAAGATGCTGAACGTGATAGTCGGGCTTGACCTTGGAGCATGCCTTGTACCAGAGCACCGCGGAGCGCACGGCCGTGATCGCCGGATAACGTTCCTTCAGATGCTCCTGCACGCGTGCGAGCGTGACGCCCGAATCGACCAGATCGTCGACGAGCAGCACGTTGCCGGACAGATCGCCGCGCGTCATCGTGATGTACTGCGCGATGTCGAGATCGCCCTGCTCCGTGCCCGCCGCCTCGCGGTACGAGCTCGTTGCGAGAATGGCGAGCGGCAGGTCGTAGATGCGCGAGAGCTGGTCGCCCACGCGCAGGCCGCCGCGCGCGAGGCATAGGATCTTGTCGAACTTCCAGCCCGACTCGTGCACCTTCAGTGCGAGCAGTTCGATCAGCCGGTGGTATTCATCCCAGCCGACCCAGAGGTTCTTGTCGTCGTTGCGCGGGTCCGTCATCGCGATCATGGTGAGGCTCTTTCAAATGCTTAGGTTATATACGAAATGTGGCCGCAGATGCGGCCACATTCTTTACAGCGTCCGGTTGCGGTCGAGGCGCTTGTCGCGCTCAGACCTTGAACGGATGACGGAGCAGGATGGTTTCGTCACGGTCCGGACCGGTCGACACCATGTCGATCGGCACGCCCGCGACTTCCTGCACGCGCGTGAGATAGGCGCGCGCGTTCTCCGGCAGGCCGTCCCATTGCGTGATGCCGATGGTGCTTTCCTTCCAGCCGCCGAACGTTTCGTATACCGGCTCGCAACGCGCGACTTCCGATGCGCCGCGCGGCAGGATATCGACCGGCTTGCCGTCGAGCGTGTAGCCGGTGCAGAGCTTCACTTCATCGAGGCCGTCGAGCACGTCGAGCTTCGTGATGCACAAGCCCGAGACGCCGTTGATCTGGATCGCACGGCGCAGCGCGGCGGCGTCGAGCCAGCCGGTGCGGCGCGGACGGCCCGTGACCGAACCGAATTCCTTGCCGACGGTCGCGAGATCCAGGCCGACCTTTTCCTGGCGTTGCGGATTGTCGGCATCATACAGCTCGCTCGGGAACGGGCCCGAGCCGACGCGCGTGCAATACGCCTTCGTGATGCCGAGAATGTAGTTCAGACGCTGCGGCCCGATGCCCGCGCCGGCCGTTGCCGCGCCCGCGACGCAGTTGCTCGACGTGACGAACGGATACGTGCCGTGGTCGATATCGAGCAGCGTGCCTTGCGCGCCTTCGAACAGCAGATTGCTGCCGGTGTGGTTCGCGTCGTAGAGGCGGCGGGAGACGTCCGTGACCATGGGCGCGAGACGGTCGGCATAGCCGAGCATCGTGTCGAGCGTTTCCTGGAAATCGACGGCTTTCGCGCCGAGGTATTGCGTCAGCACGAAGTTGTGGAAGTCGAGCGCTTCGCGCAGGCGTTCCTCGAACACCGCACGGTCGAAGAGATCCTGCACGCGCAAGCCGCGACGCGCGACCTTGTCTTCGTACGCCGGGCCGATGCCGCGGCCGGTCGTGCCGATCTTGCCGGCGCCGCGCTTGGCTTCGCGCGCCTGGTCGATGGCAACGTGGTACGGCAGAACGAGCGTGGCGGCTTCGGAAATGAAAAGGCGCTTCTGGACGTCGATGCCAGCCGCTTCCAGTTCGTCGATTTCCTTGAACAGCGCTTCCGGCGACAACACGACGCCATTGCCGATGTAACAGGCCGTGCCCGCGCGCATGATGCCCGACGGAATGAGGCGCAGAATGGTCTTCTTGCCGCCGATGATGAGCGTATGGCCGGCGTTGTGACCGCCCTGGAAGCGCACGACGCCTTGGGCGTGGTCCGTCAGCCAGTCGACGATCTTGCCCTTGCCCTCATCACCCCACTGGGTGCCCACCACGACGACGTTGCGCCCCGGGTTCACATTCACTGCACTGGCAGACATGTTGATTCGTTAGCTGGTTAAAAACGTATTTTACCTATGTTCGCGAAAGGTTCCGAGTTTTTCGGGACGCGTTTCGCGATTTCGTCACGCTCGCGCGATTGGAATCGGCTAAGCAAAATCCCTTGCCGATCAAGCGACTGTATGCGCTGGCCGCTTCAGGGGCGGGTTTCGACCGTCCACTTGCCGTCACGTTCGACGAGCACGCGATCGAACGCGAATTCGTCCAGATCGTGTTCATGGCCGGGCAGCGCCTGGATCACCACTTCGCCCGCGTCGCGGAGCGCGAGAATCGCCGCGCGCAGCGGCTCGTCGTGCTTCCACGGTGCGAGGATCGCGCTACCGCGCGCGTCGACCGGGGAAATGCGCGCCACTTCGCGCAGATCGAGCGAAAAGCCCGTCGCGGGCCGCGCACGGCCGTAGGCCAGACCGACGTCGTCGTACCGGCCGCCGCGCGCGACCGCGTTCGGCACGCCATCGACGTAAGCCGAGAACATCACGCCGCTGTGATACGCATAGCCGCGCAAGTCCGCGAGATCGATCATCAGTTCCGCGCCTTCGACTTGCCCCGCGAGAAACGCGAGATCGTCGAGCGCGCGCGCGATCACCGGCAGATTCGGCAGACGGCCACGCGCGATCTGCAGCACCGACGCATCGCCGTACAGCGACGGCAGCGCGCGCAGCGCCTCGCGCGGTACCTGTCCGAGATGCGCGGTCAGTTCGTGGAGGCGCGGCACGTCCTTGCTCGCGAGCGCGTCGTAGAGCGCCTCGCCGAGGGACGCCGCGGCCGGCTCGAGTTCCAGCAACGCGGCAAGCACACCCGCGTGACACAGATCGAGACGCACTTTCGTCAGACCAGCGAGATGCAGCGAGTCGAGCATCAATTGCTGGATCTCGAGATCCGCTTCCAGTCCCGCGTGCCCGTAGATTTCCGCGCCGATCTGAATCTGCTCGCGCGTGGCGTGCAGCCCGCGCGGACGCGTATGCAGCACGACGCCCGCGTAGCACAGACGCGTCACGCCCTGACGATTCAGCAGATGCGCGTCGATGCGCGACACCTGCGGCGTGATGTCCGCGCGCAGGCCGAGCGTGCGCCCGGACAGCTGATCGACGAGCTTGAAGGTGCGCAGATTCAGGTCGCTTCCGCCGCTCGTCAGCAGCGATTCGAGATACTCGAGCATCGGCGGCATGACGAGTTCGTAGCCGTAGGAACGGAAACGGTCGAGCAGACGGCGGCGCAACTCTTCGATCTTGCGGGCTTCCGACGGCAGAACGTCGGCGATATTCTCGGGAAGTAACCAGGTGGACATCGATGCGATTCCTACGGGACGCGAGGCTCGACGCTTCGTGCGTGGCGCTCGTCGGTCAGGGACGAAAAGATAGAAACAAGATAGGCGAAACGGTGCGATGCTGCCGGGCGCGGCTCACGTCGCGATCAGGAGCAGTATCAGGCCGAGCACCATGGCGACCAGCCCGCCGATGCGGATGTGGTGCGTCGGCCGCTCCGCGATGCGGCGAAAAGTGTCGCGCCACGCGGTCGGAAAAACGAAGGGAAACATACCTTCGATGATCAGCATCAACGCAAGAGCGAGCAGTAACGTCTCGGCCATGTCCAAGGGATTTTTATAGGCCACGCAGCCAGCACAGGCTGGCCGCGCGGCGCGCGCACGGGATCAGCGCTTCACCGTGGCCGGGGCCGGCGTGTCAGCCGCACCGCCGGTCGGGCTCTTCATGAAGCGGAAGAAGTCGCTGCTCGGATCGACGACGATGACGTCGCCCGGCTTGAACGTCTTCTTATACGCTTCGAGGCTCTGATAGAACTGGTAGAACTGCGGATCGCGTCCGTACGCATCGGCCGCTATGGCCGCCGCCTTGCTGTCTCCTTCGCCCTTGATCGACTGCGCCTGGCTGTACGCGTCGGCGAGAATCGCCTGCTGCGTGCGCTCGGCGTCGGCCTTGATCTTGTCCGCCTCCGCCGTGCCCTTCGCGCGCTCGTTCGCCGCCGCCTGCTGGCGCGCCGCGATCATGCGCTTGTAGACCGCATCCGCTACGGCCGGCGGGAAGTCGATGCGCGTCATCTGCAAATCGACCATTTGCACGCCGAATGCCGCGGCCGCGCCTTCCACGCTCTTTTGCGCGTCGGTTTCGATGGCCTGCTGATTGCCGAGCGCGTCCGTCAGCGAGCGCTTCGCGAAGCCGCTCGCGAGCGCGGTGCGCGTGAGCGCGGTGATGCGTTCCTCGGCCGTCTGCGTGTTCTTCTCGTTGCTTTCGAAGAGCTTCAAGGGATCGGCGACGCGATACTTGATCACCGTGTTCACCAGCACTTCGTTCTTGTCCGATGTCGAGAAACGATCGGCGCCGGATTCGTCGATGGTGAGCGTACGCGTGTCGATGAGCGTGAGCGTCTGGAACGGCGGCGGCAGCTTGAAATGCAGCCCCGGGCCTTCGAGACGCGGATTGCCTTCGCCATGCGCGGCGACGACGGCGGCATGCCGTTCGTCGACGGTGAAGATCATCGACGATCCGATGAAAAGCACGATCACGACAGCGACGATGAGCGCAAAAATTCGATTCATGTCGCGCTCCTTATTGCAGGTCGTCTTGACGACTGCGGGAGCGGAACGCATCGCGCGAACGCAGCGGATCGCCGCCGGCATTGGCGCTCGCGCCGCTGGCCGCGCTGGCCGGCGCAACCGCGGCCGGCGCCGATGCGCTCGCCGCGCCCTGCGCGCGCGCCTGAGGCGCTTCCGACGCGCCCGACGCCACCGCGCCGCTGGCGGCATCCGCCGATTCCTTCACCTGCTGTCGATTGGCTTCGACGAGCTTGTCGAGCGGCAGATACACCACGTTATTGCCGGCCTTGCTATCGACGAACACCTTCGTCGTGCGCGAGTAGATCTGCTGCATCGTGTCCAGGTACATGCGTTGACGAATGACCGCGGGCGCCTTCGAATATTCCGCGTACACCTCTTTGAAGCGCTCCGCGTCGCCCTGCGCCTGCGTGACTTCGCGATTGCTGTACGCCCTCGCCTCGTCGATCAGCTTGGCGGCATCGGCCTTCGCGCGCGGCAACAATTGATCCGCGTAGGCTTGCGCCGTATCGCGGGCGCGCTCGTTGTCCTGACGCACGCGCGCCGCTTCCTCGAACGCCGACTGCACCTGTTGCGGCACCTGCACGCTTTGCACGGCGACGCCCGTCACTTGCAGACCGGTGCGATAGGTATCGAGCGAGCGCTGGATCGTCTCGATGAGGCGCGCGCGGAGCGCTTCGCGATCCTTGTAGAGCATGTCGTCCGTCGAAAGACTGCCGGCGATCTCGCGGATCGCCGACTGCGCCGCTTGCGTGACGCTGTCGTCGGCGTTGATGCTGCGGAACAGGAAATCGGTGGGCGACTTGATCTGGTATTGAACGGCGAAGCGCACGTCGACGATATCCGCGTCGTTCGTCAGCAGCGACGCGTCGCGCACGTTGCCTTGGGAGAGCGCGGTGCCGCGCCCGACTTCGACGGAGCGGATCTGCGACGTATCGACGATTTCGCTCGACTGGAACGGATACGGCAGACGCCAGTGGATGCCTTGCGCGACCGTCTGACGATATTGTCCGAACTGGGAGACGACGCCGACATGGCCGTCCTGCACGACGAACACACCGCTGCCGAGATAGATGGCGATAAGCACGCCGATAACGATGCCGAGCCCGATCTTCGTGCCGCGGCCATTCTCGCGCGGCGCGCCGTTGCCGGGCTTCCGGCCGAACACGCCCGCGATGCGGCGGTTGAATTCGCGCCACATCTCGTCGAGATCGGGCGGACCTTCGTCCTTGCCGTTCGGACGCTTGCCGTCCTGCGGACGCTTCGAGTCGTTCTTCACGCCATTGCCGTCGCCCCGCCCCCAGCGCGGATCGTTGATCGAAAAGACGGCAGGCTCAGCTTGCCGGTTAGTCCGCTCTTTGTAGTCGTTCACTCGGTGATTCACCATTAGACAGCCGGGGTCGACGCCGGGTCGATGCAATTCCGAAGGCACTCAGTGTCCGTGCTCGGGAACCTTTTGATTGTCACGCTCGACGGCCGGCCGATGGTCATCCGGCTGCGCGTTCGTGTCGTGTATGGCGTTTGACCCGGACTGCGTGGATTGCGTTGCTTCGGACGCCTCGTGCGGCCCCGGAAATTCGGCGAGCACGCTGGGTAGGCCCGCATCGGTTTCTTCGGCTTCCGCCGTGGCGATTTCGGCGATGGCAGCGCGCAGCGCATCGAGCCCCTGACCCGTGCGTGCGCTCAAGAAAACGCGCGAAATATTACCATACTCGTCCCTTTCAACCGCTTCGCCACGGGCCGCGAGCTCGGGCACCGCATCGATCTTGTTGAAGACGAGAATCTGTCGAATGTTGTCCGCGCCGATGCCGCGCAACACCTCGTTCACCTGATCGATCTGATCGAGGCGCACCGCGCTCGATGCATCGACGACGTGCAGCAGCACGTCCGCATGAATGGTTTCTTCGAGCGTGGCGCGGAATGCGGCGACCAGTTGGTGCGGCAATTCGCGGATGAACCCGACGGTATCCGACACGACGACATGGCCCGCTTCCTCGCCGAGGAACACGCGGCGCGAAGTCGTATCGAGGGTGGCGAAGAGCTGGTCCGCCGCGTACGCCTGCGCTTTCGTGAGCGCGTTGAACAAGGTGGACTTGCCCGCGTTCGTATAGCCGACGAGCGACACGGACATCGTGCGATTGCGCGCGCGCTGACGTCGCTGCGTGCCGTGCTGGCGGCGCAGTTTCTCGAGACGCGACTTGAGCGCCTTGATGCGCTCGCCGATCAGACGCCGGTCGGTTTCGAGCTGCGTTTCGCCCGGACCGCGCAGGCCGATGCCGCCCTTCTGCCGTTCGAGGTGAGTCCACGCGCGAATGAGGCGCGTCGACAGATATTGCAGTTGCGCGAGTTCGACCTGCAGCTTGCCTTCGTGACTGCGGGCGCGCTGCGCGAAGATATCGAGAATGAGGCTCGTGCGATCGACCACGCGGCGATTCAGCGCGACTTCGAGATTGCGCTGCTGCGCGGGCGCGAGCGCGTGATTGAAGATGACGAGCTCGACGTCGTTCGCTTCGCACTGCAGACGCAGTTCCTCGACCTTGCCGCTACCGATGAACATCTTGGCATCGGGACTCTGACGGCGGCCGGTGAGCGTGACGGCGGGATGGGCGCCCGCACTTTGTGCGAGCAGACTGAGTTCTTCGAGACTGGCTTCGAAATCGATCTTGCCGAAGTCGATGCCGACGAGCGCTGCGTTAATCAAATTAATATGTTTAAGTATTTGAAGCGACCGGCGAGTTGCTTAATGTTCGCATTAGAAGTGGCAATTTCGCGCCGGCCGCGACGAGGTTTAGGACGGTTCAGCGTCCGGGTGGAAGTTCACCGGGCGAGCGGGCACGACCGTCGAAATGGCGTGCTTATAGACCATCTGGGTGACCGTATTTCGGAGCAACACGACGTACTGGTCGAACGATTCAATGTTCCCTTGGAGCTTGATGCCGTTGACCAGATAGATCGAGACCGGCACGTGCTCTTTACGCAGTGCGTTCAAAAACGGGTCTTGTAACAATTGCCCTTTGTTGCTCATAGCAAACTCCGTGTTTTTTTGCAGGTTGGAAGTATTGTGGACGAAGAAAAAGAGATCCGCCGACAATCGCTACACTATAGCTGATTTTCGCTGTTTTACGTTTCAGTAGCCGGATCGGCCAAATGGCCAGCGGCACCGAAGCGTAAGGCTTCACGCGGCTCTTACTCCTTGTCCGCGTAAGGGTTTCGACTCGATCGAAACTCTATGCGAAGTGGAGTGCCGGCGAGCCCAAAAGTTTCGCGAAAGCGCCCTTCCAGATATCGCTTGTACGTGTCCGTGATCGCGTCGAGCGCGTTGCCGTGCACGACGATGATCGGCGGATTTTGCCCGCCCTGATGCGCGTAGCGCAGCTTCGGACGCACCGGGCCACGCCGGCGCGGCTGCTGGAATTCCACCGCCTCGATGAGCGCGCGCGTCAGCTTCGGCGTCGGCAGCTTGGCCATCGCGGCGGCGTAGGCGTCGTCGACCGATTTCATCAACGCGCCGATGCCCGTCTTCTCCAGCGCCGAAACGTAGTGGAATTTAGCAAAGTCCAAAAACTTGAGCTTGCGCGTCAGGTCCGACTTCGTGCGCTCACGCACATGCGAATCGAGACCGTCCCACTTGTTCACGCCCACCACGAGCGCACGGCCCTGCTCGACCACGAAACCGGCGATATGCGCGTCCTGTTCCGAGATGTCCTGCTGCGCATCGAGGAGAAGAATGACGACGTTGGCATCCGCGATCGACTGCAGCGTCTTCACGACCGAAAACTTTTCGATCGCTTCGAACACCTTGCCGCGCCGACGCAGGCCGGCCGTGTCGATCAATGTGTATTTGCGGCCTTGTCGCTCGAAATCAACGTAAATCGAATCGCGCGTGGTGCCCGGCATGTCGAATGCGATCACCCGCTCTTCGCCGATCAGCGTGTTCACGAGCGTCGACTTGCCGACGTTCGGACGCCCGACGATCGCAATCTTGACGCCATGTTTCGCCTTCTCGTCTTCCGACTCTTCCGGCTGATCCTTGTACGCGATATCCAGCGCGTCGTTGATCATTTCGACGACCCCGTCGCCGTGCGCCGCCGAGATCGCGCGCGGATCGCCGAGACCGAGCTCGTAGAAGTCCGCCGCGACCGCCGAGTACTTCATGCCTTCGGCCTTGTTGACGACGAGAAAGAGCGGCCGGCCCGTCTTGCGCAGATAGTCGGCGATCGCCTTGTCCTGCGGCGCGAGCCCATTGCGTCCATCGACGATGAACACGACGATATCGGCCTCTTCCACCGCCTGGCGCGTCTGCCGCGCCATCTCGTGCAGAATGCCGTCCTTCGCCACCGGCTCAAAGCCGCCCGTGTCCACCACGAGATACGGGCGTTCGCCGCCCACACGGCCTTCGCCGTAATGACGGTCGCGCGTCAGGCCCGGCAAATCCGCGACGAGCGCGTCGCGCGAGCGCGTCAGCCGGTTGAAAAGAGTCGATTTCCCAACATTGGGGCGCCCGACGAGGGCAATCACGGGTTTCATCTGATTTTGTTCAAGGTTGAACGCAAGGCGAACGCGGAACGGGCGGTACAACCGTCTCGTTGCGTTCCGCTACGCCGCGCAATGGCTGCGCTTGTCGAAAATTAGCATGGATTCGGCCTGCCGCACGCGAGGCGCGCTGGTCGGCCGGATCGTCGGCGGTCGTTCGCCGGTTCCGCCTCGTTCGAGGCTCTTCTTGCACGACGCCTTCGCGCGTCGCGCTTCGTTCTTGCGACCCTGCTTTTGCATGCGGGTTTTATCGCGATGCGCGCATGACGCAGCGCTTCTTTCTCGTGCGGCTCGCCGTGGCGAGCCTGCCGCGCCGCGCAACATCGACGGCGCGCTTGCTATTCAGGACCGCGAGCAAGCCTGACTCGCTCGCGGTCCGGCTGCGATCAGTTGCTCGGACGGAAACCGTAGAGATCGCCGTCATGCGTCTGCACGACGAGCGTGTTGCCCGCCATCACGGGCGCAGCGGTGATCGCGCTGCCATCGGTCGGAGCGCGGCCGATCAGTTCGCCGTTTTCCACGTTCAGGAAGTGCACGAAGCCCTTGTAATCGCCCACGACGACCGCGCGGCCGAGAATGTACGGCACGCTGACACTGCGGTTCTTCAGCACGTCCGTCTTCCAGAGCGGCGTGCCATCCGACGCGCGGAACGCATTGACGACCGACCAGTCGTCGCCGGCGGCCACGATCTGCTCGTCCTGAGCCAGGCCGCTGTCGCTCGAAAAGTTCTTTTCCCAAACCGGGCGGCCCGAATTTGCATCGAAGCAGCCGATACGGCCCTGGAACGTCACCGCGCAAGTCTGCGCGCCGACGAGTCCCGGCGCGCCGGTCACGTCGTTGATGCGCTCGACTTCGGTCACGCCCTTCGGATACGACACCGGCGCTTGCCAGAAGGCATCGCCCGATTGCAGGTTGATCGCCGCGAACGTGCCGCCGGGGAAGCCCGCGAGCACAGCCTGATTGGCCGCGAACGTCATGCCGGCCGCGACGCGCAGATTCAGTGGCACCGCGCGCAACTGGAAGATCCACTTCTGCTCGCCGGTCTGCGCGTTGAACGCGATGACCTTGCCGTCGATCGTACGCACGATCACGAGATCGTTGCCGACCAGCGGCGGCGAAACGATCTCGCCCGGCGCGGTTGCTGTCCACAGCAGCTTGCCGTCGGGGCCGAGCACGTCGACCTGCCCCTTCAGACCGCCTACGGCCGTGAGATTGCCGTCGCTGCCGACGCCCGCGGACAGATCGTCCTTCAGTTTGACGCGCCAGACGTCCTGACCGGTCTTCGCGTCGATTTTAGCGACGGAGCCGTTCGCGCCCGCGGCATAAACGTAATCGCCGACCGCGACCGGCGAGAACAGATAACGGCCAGCCTTGCCGACGCTTGCCTTCCACGCCTGGTTGACGTTCAGCACCGGCTTGAACTCCGCGAGCGGTACCGGCACGCGGCGTTCATCCTTGGTCGACGAGCAAGCGGTCAACAAGACGGTCATCGCGCAAGCGAGCGGCACGGCGTAGCGTTTCAAAAATGTCATCGGTGGACGCAACATGAATTGGTGAATTGGGTTGATCGGCGCTGCCCGCCGCGTCGCTTCATGGCGACACCGTGGCGGGCGGCTTGATTGACTGATGGCAGGGATCGAAGACGAACCGATTGGAAACCAGCCGGATCAGCCGCCGAGCGCGTCGAGCTTGAACTGAATCAGCTGACGGGCGGACGTGTCGTTCTCGGGCAGCGCCGTCAGCGCGACCTTGTAGGCCGCGCGCGCGTCGTCGCGTTTGCCTTGAGCTGCGAGCAGGTCGCCACGGCGGTCCGCGATCACGCCTTTGAACGCTTCGAGAGGCTGCTCGGCGAGCAGTTTCAGGCCCGCGTCGTAGTTCTTCTCGTCGAGCAGCACGAGCGCCAGACGCAGCTTCGCGATCTGCTTGTACTCTTCGTCCTTCGCGTGGTCGATGGCCCATTGCAGTTGCGCCTTCGCGCCAGCCGTGTTGCCCGCCATGTAGAGCGATTTCGCGGCCGCGAGCGCGGTCATCTGGGCGTAGCCGGTGCCGCCGAACTTGTCTTCCATGTCCGTCGCGACGCGCTGGACCAACGCCTGATTGTTTCCGTCCACTGCCTGCTGCAGATGGTCGTAAAGCACCGACGCCTCGGCGGCCTGACGGCGCTGCCAGAAATTCCATCCGTTGTACCCGGCCGCAATGACGAGCGCCACGAGCACAACCCACGTCGTGGTGTTACCCCATTTGGCCCACCAGGCCTTTACGCTTTCAAGTGATTCTTGTTCGTCGTGATAGCTCATCGTCCAGCTATTCCTTCCTGCGTTTCAATTCCCTCAACGAGTTCCGCGCACGATGCCGGATCGCCCCGATCAGGCCCACGCGCGCGGCAAGGCGCCTGAATCTCAGGCACCCTCGTCATCGGCGGTTGCAACCATCGCATTGATTAGGTATTCGGTCAAGTCTTCCGCCCGAACGTTCACTTGCTCGTTCTTTTGTCCGCCGGACGTTTCGTCGATCGAGCGGCGCAGCGGCTTGACGCCGATCATACCTTGCGCGAGTTCGTCCTCTCCGAGCACTACGGCGAACGCCGCGCCGCTCGCGTCGGCCTTTTTCATCTGCGACTTGAAGCTCGCGGACGCGCCGTCCGGGCTGCAATGCAGAATGACGTCGAGACCCGTGTCGCGCAGCCGCTCGGCGACGATGAACGCCTGCTCCGCCGCCGCTTCGCCCTGATGCACGACATAGACGTCCGTGCCTTCGGCTTCCGGCACGAGCTGCTCTTCCTTCAGCAATTCGAGGATGCGCTCGACGCCCATGGCCCAGCCGCACGCGGCCGTCGGCTTGCCGCCGAGCTGTTCGATCAGCGGATCATAGCGACCGCCGCCCGCGACCGTGCCCTGCGCGCCGAGCTTGTCGGTGACCCACTCGAACACGGTCAGGTTGTAGTAGTCGAGACCGCGCACGAGACGCGGGTTGATCGTAAAGGGAATGTTGTTCGCCTTCAAAAGACGCTGCACGCCCTCGAAGTGCTTGCGCGATGCGTCGCCGAGAAAGTCGACGAGCTTCGGTGCGTTCTGCGCGATCTCCTGCATCGCCGGATTCTTCGTGTCGAGCACGCGCAGCGGGTTCGTGTAGAGCCGGCGCTTCGCTTCCTCGTCGAGGGAATCGACGTGTTTTTCCAGATACGCGATCAGTTCCTCGCGATGCGCCGCGCGCTCTTCGGCCTGACCGAGCGAATTCAGTTCGAGGCGGATGCCGGTGAGTCCGAGGTCGTCCCACAGACGCTGGCACATCATGATGATTTCGGCGTCGGTGTCCGGCCCGGCGAAGCCGAGCGCCTCCACGCCGACCTGATGGAACTGGCGATAACGCCCGCGCTGCGGACGCTCATGACGGAACATCGGACCGACGTACCACAGACGCTTCGGGCCGTCGTACAACAGGTTGTGCTCGATGGTCGCGCGCACGACCGCCGCGGTGTTCTCCGGGCGCATCGTCAGATGCTCGCCGTTGAGCGCGTCGGTGAAGCTGTACATCTCCTTCTCGACGATGTCGGTCACTTCGCCGATGCCGCGCGTGAACAACTGCGTGTGCTCGACGATCGGCGTGCGGATGTTCTGATAGCCGTATGCGCGCAGCATCGACTTGACGGTGGTTTCGAAGAAATCCCACAACGCGGCATCCTGCGGGAGGATGTCGTTCATGCCCTTCACGCCGCTCAGTTTCTCGAGCCGTTTCTTCTGTTCAGTCATCTGTCTTTAGAGTGATGCCGCGGACGTCTCGACGCGCTGCCCATAGGTACGCTCGACATAGTCGCTGACGATTTGCTGGAATTCCTCGGCGATGCGCTCGCCGCGCAGCGTCTTCACCTTCACGCCGTCGATGAACACGGGCGCCGCCGGATTCTCGCCCGAACCCGGCAAGCTGATGCCGATATTGGCGTGCTTCGATTCGCCCGGCCCGTTGACGATGCAGCCCATCACCGCGACGTGCATCTTCTCGACGCCGGGGTACTGATCGCGCCACGTGGGCATCGAGTTGCGCAAGTAGCTTTGAATCTGCGACGCCAACTCCTGGAACAGCGTGCTCGTCGTGCGGCCGCAGCCGGGACACGCGATGACCATCGGCGTGAAGGAGCGCAGGCCCATCGTCTGCAGGATTTCCTGGCCCACGACGACTTCGCCGGTGCGCGCGCCGCCCGGTTCCGGCGTGAGCGAAATGCGAATGGTGTCGCCGATGCCTTCCTGCAGCAGCACCGAAAGCGCCGCCGTCGATGCAACGATGCCCTTGGAGCCCATGCCCGCTTCGGTCAGGCCGAGATGGAGCGCGAAGCTGCAACGCTTCGCGAGTTCGCGATACACGGCGATCAGATCCTGCACGCCGCTGACCTTGCACGACAGGATGATCTTGTCGCGGCCGAGACCCAGTTCGACGGCGCGCTCCGCCGAGCCGACCGCGGATTGAATCAGAGCCTCGTACATCACGCTTTGCAGTTCCCACGGATTCGAACGCGCGGCGTTTTCGTCCATCATGCGCGCGAGCAGATCCTGATCGAGACTGCCCCAGTTCACGCCGATACGCACCGGCTTGTCGTATTTGATCGCGGCTTCGATCATCTGCGCGAATTGCGTGTCGCGCTTCGCGCCCTGGCCGACGTTGCCCGGATTGATCCGGTATTTCGACAGCGTCTCGGCGCACGCGGGATGATCGCGCAGCAGCAGATGGCCGTTGTAGTGGAAATCGCCGACGAGCGGCACCGTCACGCCCATGCGATCGAGTTGCTCGCGGATATGCGGCACGGCCGCCGCCGCTTCCGGCGTATTCACCGTAATGCGGACGAGCTCGGAGCCCGCCTGCGCCAGTTCCTTGATCTGGATGGCCGTGCCGATCGCGTCCGCCGTGTCGGTGTTGGTCATCGACTGCACGCGCACCGGCGAATCGCCGCCGATCGTCACGAGCTGGCCACCCCAGCGCACGTCGACGGCATGCGATGACCGGCGCGTCAACGGACCGCCGAAGACCGGCTCGGTCGAACAAATCTTGCTGTTGATCAGGGATTGAGCTTCGGATTGCATCGAAAAACCCTTTGGCAACCTTGCCGCCGATACGGCGCCGGTCGCGTGTGTGGAACCTCAAACGGGCGTCACGGCTTGCACCGTGACGCCCTCGACTTGTCCGCCGCGCTGGACAGATCGATCTCGCAAGCTCAAGGCAGCGAGAGACGCGCGACGTTTCCGCGTGCGGACGAATAGCGTTTGGCGTCGACGGGCTCGTCATCGACCGACAGCGACTCGACGCCCTTCACGTTGCCGACGGTCACCTTGAACGGCGCCTCGCCTTCCACGCGCTGGGTGTTGCCCGCGCGCACGAGTCCGGAATACAGTTCCTTGCCGTCCTTGCCGCGCACGCTGAACCAGCTATCTTCCTTCACTTTCAATTCGATCGCGCTCGAACCGCTGCCCGCGACGGCCGGAGCCGACGCCGCCATCGCAACAGCCGAAGCCGCCTTCGCGGCCGATGCGGGCGCCGCCGCAGCCGGCGCGCTCGCGCCCTGCACCGCGGACAGCGTCGACGACGAAGCCGGCAGCGCATTCGTGCCGAGCGGACGCGGCATCGGCTGCTCGCCGGGGCCGGCCGCCACTTCGGGCAGCGACGCTTCGCCGGTGTTGGCGGCCGCGGCCTCGTCGGGCGTCGGCGCGGATGTCGTGCCCGACGCTTCGTTCGATGCCGAAGCAGGCGCGGACGTCGACGACAGACCGATGCCCGTCGTCGCCTTGAGGCGCGCGAGCCAGTTGTTCGAATCGCCGCCGGTGTGCCACATCACGAGCACGGCCAGCACGACGATGATGGCGAGCACGCCCCACATCCACGAGCGCTTGCGGCCCGACGAATTGCCGAGCGGCACCGACACGCGTCCGCGCGGCAGACCCGCGCCCGCCGACGCCGGCACCTTCAGATTCTGCGCGATGTCATCGCCGCTGCGCCGGAACGCCTGCGTGAACGGCGCCGGATCGGCGCCGAGAATCTTCGCGTAACTGCGCACGATGCCCGCCGCGAACGTGCGATCGGGCAACTGGCTGATATCGCCCGCTTCGAGCGCGAGCAGTTTCGGCGGCGACACCTTGAGACGCGCGGAGACGTCGTCGATCGACCATGCTTTCGCCTGGCGAAGTTGCGCGAGACGCGCGCCGACCGCCTGTATCGAGTCCAGATTCCCCGCCTGGCTCGCATTCGATGCCGCCCTGTCCGCGTCGCCCAGGCCGTCGTACTGACTGCCGGACCGGTTGTTGCCGGAATGACTGCCGAAAGGCGTCGGGTGCTGCGGCTCACTCATGCCAAATTCCTCGCATCGATTCTTCTATATAGCGCTGTTGCGTCGTTCGGTTCCAAAAACCCCGTGCACGATACAACCGCAGCGCCATTGCAGACCGCTTTATAACAAAATGTTCGGCTTTTAGCGCCGCATCCAGACGCTTGCTGCGCCCTCCGCTGCGGCTTTTTTCGATGCGGACGCCCGGTCAGACCGCCCGCACCTCGATCGTCTTGCTGCCTGCACGGCCCATGCGTTCGGCAAGACGCGTGCGGTCCTGCACCGCGCCCGCGAGTTGACCGCACGCAGCGTCGATATCGTCGCCGCGCGTCTTGCGCACGGTCGTTACGACGCCCGCATCGATCAACACCTGCGCGAACCGCTTGATCTGCTCGTTCTTCGAGCGCGTCAACCCCGACTCCGGAAACGGATTGAACGGGATCAGATTGAACTTGCACGGCACGTCGCGCGTCACGGCAAGCAATTCGCGCGCGTGCGCTTCGGTGTCGTTGACGCCGTCGAGCATGCAATATTCGAACGTGATGAAGTCGCGCGGCGCGACCTTCAGATAACGCTGACACGCGGCCATCAATTCACGCAGCGGGTACTTCTTGTTCAGCGGGATCAGCATGTCGCGCAGCGGATCGTTCGGCGCGTGCAGCGATACCGCGAGCGCCACCGGCAGGTCGGCCGCGAGGCGGTCCATCATCGGCACGACGCCGGAGGTCGACAAGGTCACGCGACGGCGCGACAAGCCATAGGCGTTGTCGTCGAGCATCAGGCGCATGGCCGGCACGACGGCGTCGTAATTGAGCATCGGCTCGCCCATGCCCATCATCACGACGTTCGTGACGACGCGCTCGCCCTTGCCCGGCCCGCCGACTTCGCGCCCGAGCGACTTGCGCAGCGCGAACTCCGCCATGCGCAACTGGCCGATGATCTCGCCCGTCGTCAGGTTTCGGGAAAAGCCCTGCTTGCCGGTGGAACAGAACCGGCAGTTCACCGCGCAACCCGCCTGCGACGACACGCACAGCGTGCCGCGCGTCTCTTCGGGGATGAACACGGTTTCGACCGCGTTGCCGTTGCCGACGTCGACCAGCCATTTGCGGGTGCCGTCGGCGGAAACGTGGTCGCTGATGATGTCGGGCATCGCCATGTTGGCGCGGCCCTTGAGTTTTTCGCGCAGCGATTTCGCGAGATCCGTCATGCCGTCGAAGTCTTCGGCACCATATTGGTGGATCCAGCGCTGCAATTGCTTGGCGCGAAACGGCTTTTCGCCCAGGCTCGCGCAGTACGCGGTGAGCCCGGCGGCGTCGAGATCGAGGAGATTGACGGTGGTGCTGCTCGTCATGTCAAGTTCTGCCATTTCAGATTGCGAAGCCCGGTATCTTCCCGGGACCGTTCGCGCCAATTTCTGCTTCTTTTCGTACCGCTTTTATTGCGTCGAGGCGCGATGCCCGCGATGACCGAACAGCCATCGCGGCTTTCAACGCGAAAATTAACGCGAGTAGACGTTCACTTGCGGGAAGAAGAACGCAACTTCTTGCGCTGCCGTTTCCGGCGCGTCCGAACCGTGAACCGCGTTCGCGTCGATGCTGTCGGCGAAGTCGGCGCGGATCGTGCCCTTGTCCGCCTTCTTCGGGTCGGTCGCGCCCATCAGGTCGCGATTCTTCAGGATGGCGTTCTCGCCTTCCAAGACTTGAATCATCACCGGACCCGAGATCATGAATTCGACCAGATCCTTGAAGAACGGACGTGCGGCGTGCACGGCGTAGAACTTCTCGGCGTCGGCGCGCGACAGATGAACCATGCGCGACGCAATGATCTTCAGACCTGCGTTCTCGAAACGGCTGTAGATCTGGCCGATAACGTTCTTTGCCACTGCGTCCGGCTTGATAATCGACAGGGTGCGCTCGATCGCCATAAAAACTCCAAAAAATGAACGGTTTACGGATTAAAACGAATCGACAATTGTAGCACGAAGCAATGTATGATTGCGATTGAAACCTTACGGCATCGTAAGGATCAAACCCTGCGAGGACTTGGCTGTCCGGACGGCCGAACTGGCCTTTCGGGCTATTGAATTCGGCGCGCGCCGGGGCCATATTGGAACAAAACGCTGCATTGCAACCGGAAGCACGCAGCGCGGCGCGGGCACCAAGCGGTTCTAATATTGGCTTAAGTCCGCGCACCTTATCATTCGTATATGACGAAGTCGCGGGAAGACCGAACGACAGACAATTGGAGCAAGGAGAAACCATGAACGAATCACCCTACAGCTTTGGCCGTAATGGCAGCGTCACCTCGGTCGAGGTGCGCAACCGCGTGCTGCGCAACACCTACTGGCTGCTCGCGCTCTCGATGGTGCCGACGGTGCTCGGCGCGTGGGTCGGTGTCGCAACGGGCTTCTCGCTGTTCGCCGCCACCAGCCCGGCGATGAGCTTCATCGCGTTCCTCGC